>SXGQ01648335.1_pt1 | contig 85215 bp, 86 predicted proteins | sample 3178371 | NCBI WGS metagenome assembly SXGQ01 (sample SAMN11356859, study PRJNA531348) | freshwater metagenome | isolation source: freshwater sample F1-20 | place: China: Fuxian Lake, Yuxi | collected 2017-12-25 | reverse complement strand
GCAGGGGCCCGCGGGCGCAGACGGCGCGCAGGGGGCGCAGGGGCCGGCCGGCCCATCGGACATGATCACGGAAAGCAGCGGGCCGACCAACCTGCCCGTCGGCCCCATCGCCGAGGGGCAGATGCTCCGCCGGCTCAACAACATGGTCTCGGGCGTCTGGATGGTCGCCTCCGTTGCCGTCTTCGGCGCCGACATCGAACCCGTCGACGTGAGCCCGCGCACGCTGCTCTCGTCCGTTACGGTGGTGTGATGTCGCTTCCCCCGCTGACCGCACGCCAGATCGCCGAGCAGACCGTGTCACTGGTGAACGTGGCGCCGTACCTCGACGCCATCCACGCCGCACTGAGCGCGACGTCCTACACGGACGGCTCCGACCGGACGGCCGGGATTGGGCGCGCGTGGAGCTCGTCGCGCACCCAGCCAGGCGGGACGACGGAAGTGCTCGTCCTCTCGCCGCCAGCTGGCTCTGGGTGCTCCGCGCGCATCGTCCTCGCGGGCTTCAACGGGGCGCGGACCCCGCTCATGTTCGGCAGCGAGACGTACCTCTCAAACGCGGTCCACGGGTGCGTGTCGAGCAACGGCGGCGCCTTGACCAGCTGGGACGGCACCACCGGATCCGACCCGCTCGGCGCCGGCATCAACCACACGCGCTACGTCCGCATGTCCGCAGCGTGCACCTCGACCGGCCTGGTGTGCGTCTATGAGACGACCGAGACGGTGTGGGTGATGATCAAGATCGGGACGTCGTGGTACGGCGGCGACCTCGCCGCCATCTTCGACCCCGGCTCCGATCACGCGCTGGATGCGGAGAGCGACGGCCGTGGCTACGGGATTATGACGAGCTCGAGCAGCGCGATCTCGGCGGCCTTCGAGTCGGTGTCGAATGGATGGACGGCCAGCAGCAGCGGCAGCGGTCAGCCGAAGGTCGTGATGCTGACGCCTGGGACGGGGACGGCGGTGCTGTGCACGAAAGAGACCCAGCGGGTCTCGGGCGGGGCCGAGAGCGGGAAGACCGCCTCGGGGAAGTGGGTGCGGTGGCCGATGTCGTTTCGAGTCGTCACCCCCGGCAACTCCGTGGGCGAGCTGCGTGGCGCGCGCCGGACGGCGCAGGGGCGGGCTCGCCAGTCCGTGCTTTCTGCCGGCGCTACGTCGATGTACCTGGTGGGCGGCAACGACGCCGGAAACTGCGACGTGCTCGGCCTCATGTACGACTGAGCGGCGCGCAACCTCCCCAACGCCGGGCGACCGAGGTATGATCCCCGCGATCGAGGTGTGTAGTGGTACGGATGAAGCGCGTGGTGCCGGTTCGGGCGGGGCTCATTGTCCTCGCGGTGCTGTTCGTGGCGTTCAACTCCCTCTGCAATTTGTTCGGAGCGGTGGCGGCAAGCGACGCCGTCGCGATGACGCTGCTTACGCTGATCGGGACCGCGGTGGGCCTCGACACCGTGCGGCCCAGTGGGGTCATTCGGGGCACGGAGGCGGGCGCCGCCTCCGTGGCTGGAGACGTCAAGAGCACGCTGGAGAAGCTCGCGGCAGCGGCCGCGAAGCGGCGCGAGGAGCGCGGCGCGGGCGAGCGGAATGGCAAGGTGCCGGCGCCACGTGAGCCGGGCGACGGCGAGTGACAGGGCACGTCCACGTTGACGCGCGCTCGGCGGACGACGCCGAGCTCGGCCACGTGATCCGCGTGCGCACCAACCTCGACCGGGTCGCCGCCGGCGACATCCCGGCCGTGTTCGCCGCGCTCGGTGCGCACGTCGGCTTCGACGCCGAGGCTCTGCGAAAGGCGGCCACGCCTCGGGGAGGGGAGGGGCCCGATCCACGCTACCCCGGTCTCGTGACGCTCGTGCAGCAGGCGCGGCGGGACTGGGACCGCTTCGGCCGTCGCCTCGTCCGTGAGATCGGCAAGCTCCTCGACGAGGGGAAGCTCCTGCCGATGTCGGCGGAGAACGAGGCGCTGCTCCTCGAGCTCTTCCGCGATCATCAGGTGGCACTCCTCGCCCGCTTCTCCGGGCACACCGTCGACCACCCGCGGCTACGCCGCCTCGTCGAGGCCGGCGTCGTCGACCCCAGTGTGACGCACCCCAGCCTGATCGACGTGTCCTACCGCCTCGGGCGCGGCCTCAACATGCTCGAGGTGCACCGCGTAAAGGCGCCTGGTGCGGTGCCGATGGCGGAGCTCGTGCGTGACGCCCTCCGCGTGCAGCTGACCGACCGCGACAAGCAGGCGCTCGTGTACGTGCAGCGGCGCGGCGAGGTGTTCATGCGCCGGCCGGTGGAGCAGGCGACGAACGCGGCGCACCGCGGGCTTACGCTCGCCGAGCTCAAGGCCTTCCGGCGCGCCACCACCGAGGCGATCGAAGGGGCGAGGGGGCGGCGCGAGCTCGCGCAGGCGCTTCGCGACGCGGCGTCGTCGGTGGCAGCGCACCCCGCGGCCGACCGCGAGGCCGTGCGTGAGTTCGGAGCCGCAGCGGTGTCGGCGGCGGTGCAGGAGGCGATGGCAGGCCGCACCCTCCAGAACGACATGGACCGCGTCGCCCGCACCGAGCTCGCGTTCGCGATGTGCCACGGCGCCTACGAGGCGCTCCGGCAGCAGACGGCCGAGGCCGGCATCCGCGACCCCGAGGTCTACAAGTTCGTGGCGCCGCGCTCATGCGTGGACTGCAAGCGCATCTGGGGGCCGCCGGCGAACCCGAATCGCTACAAGCTGTCCTACGTCGAGGCGCGCGAGGCCGAGGGCGGCAACTTCGACCGCCCCCGGGAGGACTGGGGGCCCGTGGTCGGCCCCGTGCATCCCAACTGCACCGAGGGGCCTCTCCAGTTCTACGATCGCAAACTCGTGGATTCCATCAACCAAGCGGCCGACGAGATATTGGCCGCGTACCGGAAGTGAGGCAGCTATGGCAACGATGAACGCGACCCTCCGCTTGGTCCTCCAGCACGCGAGCGACACCGGGGAGGCCCCGGAGAAGACGCTCGACACCGACGGCATCGACCGCGTCGGCCTCGCCCTGCGGGACTACGAGGACGTCATGCCTGGGCGCCGCATCCGCCTTGCCGCAGCCGCCGACGATCAGGCCGTCACGTTCACCAACGCCGTCGGCCTCGTGATCGTGTCGCACGACTACCCATTCAAGCTCCGCCTCGCCGCCGGCGAGACCCTCATGGAGAACCTGCGAGCGTTCGTCGTCTGGGCGGATGACGCCGACGACGGCATCGTGCAAACCTCGTGCCTCCTGACCGGCAACGGCACCTACGCCGCCGATCTCGAGGTGTGGATCATCGAAGCCGCGCCGTAGCGTCCAGCCGGCCCGGGTTGCCGGGCACCCAGCCCCAAATCAACCCCCGGAGTTCATCGTGTACATCGCTCTCGCTCTCTCTCAACGTCTCGTCGACTGGCTCAACGGTACGGGCTACTCGCCCGGCCACCCCATCTCCGACCCGGAGCAGCGCGACGAGCTCCAGCTCGGCGAGCTCCTCGACATCGTGGCCGCCCTCGACGGCACCTCGGAGGGGCTCGGCTCGGACCTGATCGGGGTCTACGACTCCGGCGGAGTCTTCACCGGGGACACCCTCACCGAGGTCTTGGCGGAGCTCTACACCGCGGCGACGACCGCGGGTTCCGACACCTTCACCGACTCCGGCAACTTCTACGCGGTTGACACCGTCGGCTCCGCGTTCGTGGCGCTCGGTACCGCGCTGGGTGGCACCAACTCCACCACGCGCGACTACACCGGCGGCACCGGCACGCGGCTCCTCGACAACGACTCCTTCTTCACCGCCGTCAACAAGCTCGATCAGGGCTTCGTCGACCTCATCTCCGCGGCGAACGCGAAGGGAGCGTCGCTCGTCGGCGTTGAGGACTCCGGCACCTTCTACGCCGGTGCCACCGTCGAGACCGTGCTCGCCGAGATCGGAAAGCACCTCCCGAGCAACGTGGTCGCCGATCCCGGGAACGGCCAGCCGATCTCCGTGGTGCGCAGCGGGCACTGCGGGCTCTCCATCGGCGCCGGCGTCGAGTCCGGCACGATCGCCAACCCTGCGTTCCTCGGGCAGGAAATCCAGATCACCGCCTTCGAGGTGCTCGGAGGCTCCCGCGCCATCGCCGCCGCATCTCAGATCAACCAGGCTGGGAATACGGCGATGGCGTTCGCCAACGCGCGCGACACCCTCACGCTCAAGGCGATCCTCACCGCCGCGGGTCTCCGCTGGCAGGTGACGGCCAACGACGGCGTGGTCCTGTCCTAACCTGGGGGCTCGGTGGTTCGCTTCCTCCTGCGGAAGTCGGCACTGTTCGGGCGCCTGCCCGAACAGCCGCCTCCGCTACATGAGCCGATGGGCGAGCGGTCCACCCCTGACGGTGGGCGGCTCGTTCTCGTGCGCTCGGAAGCGAACCCCCGGGTGCGACGGTGGAGGCGTGCGGGTGGACAGGCGCGCGTCTTCTACAGCGAGAAGGCGCGCATGGTGCTCCGCGAGGCCATGCGCACCGGTGCGATCTACCTGACGCGCCAGCGGCTCGAGCACGCCGAGATACGCGAGCTCGTCGACCACGGAATGCTCGACGTGCACCTCGAGCCACGCCACCACGCGACCGAGTACCGAGCCGTGCTCACCAAGGCCGGCCGCGAGTACATGCGCCGGATCGACACCAACACCGACCAGATCGCGCGCGAGTCGCAGACCACGATGTTCAAGGGAGGCTCCATGCGTCTCGTCCTTCGCAAGGGCCTCCAAGTCGGCCTCTTCGGCTCGACGGTCAACCAAGCCGAGCCGACGGTGCACCCCGGCGGCGGCGCGGCCCCGGCGCCGTCCGACGCCTCTGGGTTCTCGCACCTCGAGGTCGACGCGCTCCGCAGCGGGAGCGGCGTCGTCGTCCCTGGGCACTACGGCAGCATGAGCTCGCACGTACCCGGCCCCGAGGCGGCCGTGAATACGGTGTATCGAACGCGCCGGTTCTTCTACGTGACCCCGAAGGGCGCGGCGCCGATCCCGCCCGTCGAGGTGCTCACGCGACAGGCGATGGTGTACGGCAAGGTGGAGGTCAAGCTGCCGACCGCTCCGTTCCGCGCCGTGCGGGATGGCTGGCGGAAGGCGGCCCGGGAGTACCTGCACGCCGACGGCGAGTGGCGGATGTACGCGCCGGCCGGCGTCGCGAAGTTCCCCAACGGCACCCAGCGCGAGGTGGGCGCCGAGACGATGGAGGGCACGCTTAAGCTCACGGTGCCGTGCGACGAGCGGTGCACCGAGGCGCGCGGCCGCAAGTGCGAGTGCTCGTGCGGCGGCTCCAACCACGGCAAGGGCGCCCAGCTGTCCTTCATCAACCGGACGTCGGCGGAGATCAAGACGCTGATCAAGGAGCACGGGGCCCCAGTGCCGGCCGAGCTCCGCAAGGCCTCGTCCGGCGGCGCCGTCCAGCCCCCTGGCGCCCGCGGCCTCCAGCTGGTGACGAGCAAGCAGAACCCGCGTGTGAAGCGGTGGGAGCGCACGACGCCGAAGGTCACGCCGCCGACGGGCCACGTGCACTACAGGCACCCCGACACCGGGGAAGCGCGCACCGGCAAGGTGCTCAACGGCGGCGAGAAGGGCGTCACCGTGGTCGACCACGAGACCGGGAAGACGGCGAAGGTGCACCACGGGCACTACGTCGTCGCTGACGCGCCCAACGCGGCCGCAGAGCCCGCGAAGAAGGCGAAGGCGAAGAAGGAGCCGACCGAGAAGCCGGCCGGCGAGGACTGGCGGGCGAAGTTCCCCGGCCTCAACAAGTACCCGCCCCCCGGCGTCACCCCTGACGTGGGCGGCAAGGGCGACGACTGGAAGCTGCGGTGGCGCTCCCCTGAGACCAAGAAGATGGTGCAGGCCTACGAGACGTCCTACCTGCGCGAGAACGCGCGCGAGAAGTTCCGGCGCATCAACCAGATCGCCAGCAACCTCCCCGGACTGCGCGGCACCCTCGACACCCACCTCGACCTCCACCCGTCCAGTCCGGCGGCGGTGAAGGCGGCGATGGTCCGCATGGTCGACCACACCGCCATGCGCGCCGGGAACGAGGACAGCGCCACCAAGGGCGTGCATGGCGTCTCCACCCTGCTCAAGAAGCACGTGAAGGTCGAGGGCGACAGGGTCCACCTCTCCTACGTGGGCAAGTCGTCGGTGCCGCAGGAGCACACCGTCGACGACCCGAAGGTGGCCGCGGTGGTGCGCCACATGCTCACCATGCCCGGGGATCGCCTCTTCCAGGCGACCGACCACAAGGGCGACGTGGCGCCGGTCGGCGCCGACCAGCTGAACGACTACGTGCGGTCCCACCTCGGGAAGGACAACACGCTCAAGGACCTCCGCACGTTCCACGCGACGCGGCTCGTCTCGGAGGCGGCCGACAAGCTCGGGCCCCCGAAGAAGGGCGAAGACCCCGAGGCGAAGATCAGGGAAGCGGCGCTCGAGGTGGCGAAGCACCTGGGCCACAAGAAGGGGCTCAAGCGCGGGCACTTCGCTCTCCACGACGACGGCAAGGGCGCGAAGGCGGCCGACGTGAAGAAGCACGGCGGCAAGCTATACATGCACGGGCCGCACCGTGCGGTCGGCTTCCACACGGCCGCGGAGAAGAAGGCGTACATCAAGGCCACGGGCGCCGCCGACCTCCCGAAGGACAACCACCCCGACGTCGACGTCGAGTGGCAGCACGAGCCCCAGACGTCGCTCGACAACTACATCGACCCCACGGTCGTCCACGCCTACCGCAACGGCCTCACGCTCTCCGGCTCGCTCCGCAAGGGCATCGGCGGCGGTGAAGGTCTCTCCGATGGGGAGCGGCGCTTCGTCGACTTCCTCGGTAAGGTGCGCGAAGCGGACCCGTACAAGTTCCGAGGAGGCCAGCCGTGATCCGAATCGCCGTGCGCGCGACGTGTGTGCTGCCCGACGCCTGGCGCGACGACGGGTACGGTGGGCGCGAGCTCCGCCCCCTCCGCAAGAGCGCGGCGCCTGGTGGCGTCGCCATCCGCTCGGCCTTAGATGCCCCGATGTCGACCGGGTCGGTGTCCTTCGACGTCGGCGCGTACCTGTTCACGTTCCGCGAGGCCGCGACGGGACTCCCGATCCTCACGGTGACCGGCGGCGCCCTGCCGATGCCCTACCACATGGTCGTGCGCGGCATCAGCGACGCGCGCCAGCGCGCCCCCGCGGTGGCCAGCGACTTCGACGCCGGCAGGGTTCCCGACGAGGGCGTCTTCCGCCGAGAGGACGACGGCGCGCTCCGCGTGCGCTACACCGACCGGACGGCGGCACAGTGACCATCATCTCCGCAGCAGCCCTCGCCACCTTCACCGGTCCCCTGCTCGAGCCGCTCCGCAAGGGCGGCGCCAGTGGCGTCGAACTCGGGCCGCCCCCGAAGATCAACCGGAAGGAGCACCCCTACCGCGGGACCATCGACTACCAAGGGCTCGTGATCTACGTCGAGAACCCGACGGGCAGCGTTCGGCGTGGCGTGTCCCCGGCAGGCGTCGCCTGGGCGACCACCATGACGGCGCACTACGGCGAGTTCGCTGGAACGCTGGGTGTCGACGGCGACGCGGTCGACGTCTTCGTCGGCGACGACCCCGACGCGCCGATCGCCTACGTCGTCCACCGGAAGCACCCCGGCACCGAGGTCTACGACGAGGACAAGGTGATCGTCGGCGTGCGCTCCGCGCGAGAGGCCGAGGCGCTCTTCCGCGCCAACTACGACAAGCCGGGCAACATCGGCGGAGTCACCCCCTGGCCGATCGAGGAGCTCCGCGACTACCTCGCCCACCCCGCCCACGAGGGGAAGCGACTCGACCAGCCGCAGCGCGTCCGGCTCCTCATGCGGAAGTCGGTGGCCAAGGGCCACACGTTCGCGCACGCGGCCGGGATGGTACTCTCGCCCACCCAGAGCGGCGCGCGGCGGTGGCGGCGCCTGGCTCCGGTCGAGCACGTCGTCGCGGCGGAAGTCGCCAACCACGTCGACGAGCTCGGGCCCGGCTTCCTCGACGACCCCCGCACCGTTCAGATCGCGTCCCGAGCTGGCTGGAAGTTCCACGTCCGGCCGAGTCGGTACCACGGCGGGCACTACGTCTTCGACACACAGAAGCAGCCGATCACCGAGGATGCGAGCACGGTGTCGGTCGACCCGGTCGCCCGCACGGTGACGGTGCGAAGCGGATGGGAGCACAGCCCGCACGCTGGCGCGATCCTGCGCAAGCTGAGCGAGCGCAAGAGCGAGCACGGCTACGACGTCCGCGAGGAGAAGACGGACCAGTGGCAGGACGGGCGGCGCGAGCGCGAGTCGGTCGCCGTTGGGAAGCTGGGCGAAGTCGCCGGCCGCGTCCGTGACGTCGACATGGTCACGCCAGAGCGCCGGGACCACGCCAGCGGCTACAAACTCCAGAAGCACCGCGTACAGGTGGTCAAGACCCCCGACGAGATGACGTGGTACCACGCGACGCGGGCGTCGAGCGTGCCCTCCATCATGGAGCACGGTCTCGTCCCCGGGAAGAAGAAGCAGGGCGAGGGGTGGACCCAGCTGAACCTTCACCTCCAGCGCGCCAACTACCTCACCCACGATCCCGACTACGCGCGGCGCATCGCGGAGACCCTCGCCGAGATGCACGGCGAGAAGGCGGTGGTGCTCAAGGTCAACGGGAAGGCGCTGGGCGACTCGCGGAAGATCGTGGTCGACGAGGACACGTTGCGCAACGAGCACGGGATCGCCTCGCACGAGGGCACCGGCGCCCGCACCCCGGCGTTCTACCATTCGATGCACGACTCGATCGCGAGCGTGGGGTACGGCGCCCGCATCGGCCCGGAGCACCTCTCGGTCCACACCGAGCACGATCCGGAGGAGCTCGAGGAGCTCGAGAAGGGCGTGCGCCTCTACCCCCTGCTCAAGGCCACGATCCGCACCCCGACCGGCGCCGACGGCAAGGTCGACTACGAGTCGGTGCCGGTGGGTGCCTCGATCTGGGTGCGTGTCACCGACCCGCACTCGCCGCTCCACGGCCGGCCGATCCTGCTCACCAAGCGCCCCGACCACCAGTTCGCCATGACGGGCGGCAGCGGCGCGAAGCACATCCAAGCACGCCGCCACCTGGTATTGAGCAGCGGGCGGGCCCGCGCCAGCGTCGCGGACGAGAAGGGGCTCGCCGAGCGGCAGGCGGCGGAGGAGCGCAACGCGCCGCTACGCGCTCGCCAGCGCGACCTCCGCAAGCAGGCGCGCGGCGACCAGCGCAGCGCCGAGGAGAAGTTCATGGAGGCGCTCGGGATCACCCGTCGCGGCCTCACCAAGGAGGAGAAGGCGCGCGTGCACGAGGCGGCACGCGCCCACGCCGAGGATCAAGGGCTCTCCGGGCGCGACGCCGAGAGCTTTGCTCGCCACATGGCCGACGGGATCGCGCGCAAGGAGCGCGAGTTCCGCCTCCGGCAGGCGGCGCACCGGCTCGAGCTCGCCCGCAACATCGCCGCGGGCCGCGACCCCGACGAGGCCGAGACGATGGCGGGCCCGGCGCCGGCGCCGGCGCACTACACGCCTCCCGACATCGACCCCGAGACGTGGGCAGGGATGTCGGAGCCGGAGCGCGAGGCGAACGTGCACGGCCACCTCGAGCAGCAGGACACGTCGCGTCTCCTCGAGGAGATGAACGACGCCAAGTTCGAAGCTGGCCCTGCCGACGTGGAGAAGCCCCCCGCGGCGCCGACACCGACCCCGACACCGACACCGACCGCAGGGCAGGCCGACGAGGAGGCGCCAACCGACGCCGAGGGCAACCCGGCCCAGCCTCCGGCGACGCCGCAGGACGAGCACGTCGGCACCCCCACCGAGACCCCGCCCGGCCTCGACGACCACGACGGCTATGCCGACGGCGGCCAGCCGGACGACGCGCCGGAGCATCCGCCGGTGGAGCGCCCCACGTTCGCCGTTGGGCAGGACGACCCCGTCCTTGAGCGGGGGGAAGGGGATGCCGCGCTGCCGCCTGCCTTGTCCGCTGTGCCCGAAGCGCCAGCGCGGCCCCAGGGCCGTCCTATCCTCTCCGAGGCAAAGGCCAAGGAGGCGATCGAGCACTTCCGCGCCTACGCCGCGGCGCGGAAGACGGCGGCCGAGGTCGCGGGCGCGTTGGAGAAGCTGCCGGAGAGCGAGTCGGCGATGCCGTCGGCCGTCGAGGATCTCCGCCTCCGCCTCGGAGCCGTCGACGACGACGAGCTCAACACCTTCCTCGACGAGTACCAGCGCCAGAACGGCGGGCCCCCCGACGGCGGGTTCTACTCCGCGATGTCGCCGCACTGGAACGACGACGTCGGGAACAAGCTGGCCGGTGCTGTGACGCGCGGCGCGGCCTCGGCGATCACCGGCATCGTCGGCGAGGAGCTCGGCGCGCGCTTCGACGTGCAGCGCCTCGTCGACGCGCTCGGCCCCGAGGCGGCTTCGATGGCGGTGGTTCACCGGATGCGCGAGGAGCTCGGGCCGGAGAAGTTCGCCAGCTTCGTCGAGCGGCTCCGCGACTCGAATGCGACCGGGCAGCGCGAGACCGAGCACCGCGCGATGCAGCAGCATCATCAGCTGCTCAAGCAGCACGAGGACCTCGAGCGGCAGGTGCGCAGCGGAGACCTCGCCAGCCAGGCGAGCGTCGAGGTGCTCCGCGCCCGCAACCTCGTGGAGCAGCGGGAGAACCTCGGCGGCGCGCTCGGCTCCATGCAGGCCAGCGCGGCGCTGTACCATTTCGCCGACCAGGCGAAGGGCGAGCGGTACCGGAAGCAGCCGGTGGTGATCAACGTCGGATCGAAGGTGGCGCTGGCCGACAAGCTCAAGCGCCTCGGTGCCGTCCGCGCGGAGAAGGTCTACCACCCCACCCTCGGGTACCAGATCCACACCGACACCGACGCGCTCAGGAAGTACGTCGGCCGCACCGAGTCGGACAAGGCCGACGCCGGGCGCTGGCGCGACGTGAAGCACTCCGTCGCAGGTGTAGAGCACGACGCCGAGGGACGCGAGTGGGTGCCCGGGTACAAGGTGCCCGGGTTCCGGTCGCACTTCGGCGAGGCGTCGTCGCTTCCTGCCGACCAGCAGCACCTCTCCGGCCAGCCGATCCGCTTCCTCGCGGACCAGCGCAACAACATCGAGTGGCTCCACGGCAGCGGCGGCGGCCTCGTCACCATGCGCACTGGCGGCGGCAAGACCGTCACCAGCGTCGGCGTCGCGGCAAAGATGCTCCACGAGAACCCCGACGGCCGCCACCTCCGCATCGTCCCCGACGGCCGCGAGGAGCAGTGGGCGAGCGAGATCCGCAACTTCACCTCGGTCCCCGTGACGGTGCTCCCAGCCTCCTCCACCAAGGACGAGCGGGCGCGCGCGCTCGCGGCGGCCCCCAAGGGCTCCGTCGTCGTCGTCGGCCACACCAACGCCGGCCGCTACGACCACGAGGCGCTTGCCACCACGCACGCCTGGGACTCCATCGGGATCGACGAGCCGCAGGAGCTCCGCGCGAAGTCGGGAAGCGGGAAGCTGGGCGCCGGCGCCAAGCGCCTCATGCGCATCCCGGCGAAGAACCGGCACGCGCTCACCGCGACGCCGGCGACCGACCACCCCGTCGAGGCCTTCGACATCGTCAACTGGGCGCGCCCGAAGGCGCTCGGCTTCCGCACCCGGTTCCAGCGGGCCTTCGCTGGGTTCGGCTCTGGCACGAACGCGCAGGACGCCGCGCTCGAGCGGGCGCTGTACCGCGAGCTCGAGCCGCACGTGTCCGGCGAGCGTCTCGTGGCGCCGCACTACGGCATCGAGCACAACGACGTCCGCGTGCGCATGTCGGACTCCCAGCTCACGCAGCAGCGCGCGATCGAGAGCCGCGTCGACGCGACCATTCAAACCGCGGTCGACGAGGCGAAGGCGAAGAAGCAGGCCGGCGAGAAGGGGTACGCCGAGCGGTCCTACGCGGCTCTCTACAAAGAGGCGCGCGAGCGCACGATGGCGAAGCTCGAGGGCGAGCACCGCGGCAACCTCTCCGGCGGCGACACTGGCCACAACCCGAAGCTCGCCGCGATGCAGAAGGCAATCGCCGGCGCCGGGCCGAGCGAGCGGCACGTCGTCTTCGTCGACAGCGCCGACCAGCGCCGCGCCGTGACGTCCATGCTGGAGGGCATGGGGCACAAGGGGAAGGTCAAGAACATCACGGCCAGCGCGAAGGGCGACACCGTGAAGCGCGGCGGCGCCGACGTCTCCGCCATCGAGGAGCGTAAGCGCGACTGGAAGGCCACGAACGGCGGCTTCCTCGTGATCGACCGGAGCTCGGCCTCGGGGCACAACCTCGCCGAGGGCGACCACCTCCACGTCCTCGGCAACCCCGACGACGCGGCCCAGATGCTCCAGGCGCACGGGCGCCTCGGCCGCGCCAACCGCGAGGGCGACTTCGCGATCCATACCTACCGCTACGACGACTCCCCCTTCGAGCACACGCACTGGAATCGCCTTGAGCGCCAGCTGAAGGTGCTACGCGCGACCGCGCCTGGCATGTTCGTCGAGGGCAAGCGGCGCGAGCCGCAGGCGGCGCTGGCGAAGGGGAGCAACGGCGCAGGCTTTCGGTTACTCCTCCGGCGAATCCTCGGGAGGCCGTAGTGCTGCTTCGGGTCATGGTGAAAGCGCGTCTCCCGGGCTCGCACCGCGGACTGGTGCAGGTGAAGCGGTGGCGCGTCGTCGACGGCAAGAAGCCGCACTGGACGACGGTGTGGGTGCACCCTGACGATCTCACCCACGAGGAGCGCAAGCACGCCGATCGCGTCGAGCAGCACGCGAAGGTCGCACGCGCCGATGCGCCGCCCGAGGAGTTCGTCGAGACCCAGTTGAAGACGGACGCGGCGCGGGTGTGGGGTCTTTACACCAACAACACCTACAAGTACGGGGACCTCCCGGTCGTGGCGTGTCGCGAGGCGCTCCAGAATGCGGTGGACGCCATTCGCAAGGCCAAGGAGGGCGGCGAGATCAAGCGCGGCCGCTTCGAGGTGACGCACGACCCGACGACGGGCGAGCTCAGTTTCGAAGACAACGGGATCGGGATGGATCACTCCACCCTCCACGACGTCTTCCTCACGCTGGGAAAATCGGCGGGAAAGGGGACGGGGAGCAACGCGGCGGGCGGGTTCGGTGTCGCGAAGGCGGTGATCCTCGGCTGCTCGCCGATCGACGAGTGGGAGATACACTCGCGCGACAACTTCATCCCGAGCGCCCACCTGGGGCTTCGCGTGCCGCGCTCCGAGCAGACCCGGGCGGCACGGCAGGGCACCAAGATCACGGTGCGCGGGTTCACCGGCGACCAGACCGCGAGCGAGAAGGGGACCGGTCGCTACGTGTCGCTCAAGACGCGACTGGAGCGGGTGCTGGGGGCGTCGACCCTCGACGACATCGACCTGTACGTCAACGGGGAGAAGGTCGCGCCCTACTTCAAGACGGGCCGGGGGAGCGCCGTGCCCCCGATCGAGGAGAGCTGGGGGAAGGGAGTCGCGCGGATGGGGCTCACGGCGTTCCGCCGGGCCAAGGGCGAGGGCGCGGGCGCGTTCTACGTGCGCATCAACGGCCTCCTCCAGCACATCAGCCGCGCCGAGTACGACACCAACCTCGAGGCCGACATCGTCCTCGACATGACGCCGGCGGTTCGGCCAGGCGAGGAAAACTACCCCCTCACGACCAGCCGCGACGAGTTCGCGGGGCAGGCCTACGAGGCGTTCTACGAGCTCCGCAAGCGGTTCGCCTCCGACGCGAAGAAGGACAAGAACGACCGGGAGTACGACACCCTCCTTCCCGACTCCGACGACGCCTCCGAGCGGGCCGCTGGCGACCAGTTCTCGCGGCAGCTTTCGCAGTTCTTCGACGGCGTGGCCGAGTCGCAGGAGTACGGAGATCTCCTCGGAACGATCAGTGCGGTAGAACGCGCCGGCGACGCCATGAGTATGCGGCGGATGATGCAGAACATCGCCGACCTCAAGAAGCTCGAGCGCCACGCCGAATCCCGCGCGCCCGGGATGCCCGAGGATGAAGACGTCGGCGGGCAGTATCAGGGGCGCAGCTTCGAGAAGCAGATCGAGGACGAGGTCGACCGCCAGTTCCAAGAGGGCGGCGGCGGGCTCGCGGGTGTGCTGGCCTTCCAGCAGGCGCTCACGGCCAGCGTTGGGCCGACCGAGACCAAGCGCCTCAACCCCTTCCAAGGGGCGGCCGTCGTCAAGGTGAGCACGAAAAACTACGACAAGCGGCGGGCCAAGCGGTTTCTGGAGAACCCGCAGGCGTCCATGCCGCTCCTGCTCGCGTGGGATGCCACGTGCCGCATCATCGGGAACGAGTATTCGTTCCGGCCGTTCCGCACCGGGTTCGTGCTCGACGACTCGGCCCACGCGCTCGCCTCGATCGAGGAGGGTGGGCGGAAGTTCGTGTCCATCAACCCGGACTCGCTGCGGTCGTTCATCAAGGCGCACCAGGGGAAGCCGAAGGCCGCCCAGCGGGTCGCGACGATGCTCCACGGTCTCGCGTGCCACGAGCTCGCGCACCTGCCCCGCATGAGCTCTGGGCACAACGAGGACTTCTCGATCGCCCGCGAGGACATCGCCCTCAAGACGGCCCACATGATGCCGGCGATCGAGAAGGCCGTCGGCGAGGCGCTCAAGCTCAAGGAGCCCCCGAGCGAAGAGGCGAAACAGATCGCGGCGCTGCAACGCCAGATCGCATCGCTCCGCGCTAAGGTGGCAGAGCACGAGAAGAAGCAGGCAGAGACGCGCGCGACCCTTGCGGCGCCTCCGCCCCAGCTGTCCCTGTTCGGAATGCGCAAGAGCGCAGGAGCGAAGAATGGCACGGAACGGAACGCAGGCACGGGAAGCCGCTCTCGCATCGAAGAAGTACGTCGACAAGCTCCGCGCGATCCCGGGCATGACCGAGGAGCTCGAGGGGATCGGCCGCGCGCTGCTCTCCGAGCTCCCGCCGGACTCGGGCATCGAGCCGGGGAGCCGGCCGTGGTGGCTGCTCCTCAACGCGCTCGGACTGGCGGCGCAGGTGGCGATGGCGGCGGTGGAGCCCGAGGAGCCAGCGCAAGCATGAACCAGCGGTGTCGGGTGCTGGTGAACCTCCGCAAGGCTCAACTCGGCCTGTTCGGCGGCGGTGCGCCCGCACCGGAGCCGCCGAAGAAGCGCGCGAAGCCGGCCGCACCGCCCCAGGCGCCGGCACCGGCGGCGCCTGGGGCCCCGAAGCCGACCGGCGGCGCCGAGCACCCGCCCGGAGCCGGGTGGATGCCGATCGCGGCCAGTCGCCACGGTGGCTACCACCGGAAGAAGGCGGACGGCAGCTTCGAATACTGGTATCCGGGCGAGGGCGTGCGCGGTAGCGCGAAGGACCTCGCCGACTCCTTCGAGCTCAAGCCGCAGGTGGCGGGAAAGCCCAAGGACGGCAGCGGCCGGCGGGTGCACACCGACGTCGGCGAGAAGGTCGGCGGAGCGAAGAAGGACAAGTGGGCAGAGCTCCACGCGGGCAACCTCGACGCGCTCGAGGCCGAGGGGCAGTCGGAGGCGTTCAAGCGGTGCACCAAGGAGGCCGTGCTCGGGAAGCACGACCCCGAGCGTGACCGCGCGCTCGGCGACACGGCGGGCGCGTCCCTGCTCAAGGCGGCGATCTACCGGGCAGTGGCGTCGCGCCCGTTCGTGCCCCATGAGGTGAGCGGCGACCGGAAGGACCTCGGCGCCGTGTTCTCCAAGCTGTTCGGGTACGGGGAAGAGCCGTTCCGTGCGGACTCCCGCGCGGCGCGGGCCCTGTACGTGTCGGCGATCGACAAGCTCAAGAAGGGGCTCGACAGCTGCCGGACGGTCAAGGAGGTCGAAGACTTCCTCGACAGCGTGCAAGACCTCGCCGTCAACGGCGCCTACGAGAGCGAGGAGGCCTCGACGGAGGCTCTGGCGAAGCAGCTCGAGGCCCGGTTCCCCGCGAATGATGGGAGCGGCGCCAACTTCCTCTACTACGGGGAGAAGCCTGAGGGGCAACCCTACGGGCAGCGGCCTCACGTGAAGCTCCACCCGACGACGCTGCGGTTGGCGGGCTACCGGATCGTCTCGCAGAACGGGAAGCAGGTGGTTCGCAAGCTGCTCCCGAAGGTGCAAGACGCATACCGGCCGACGTGCGAGGCCGTGATCCTCGGGGAACGCTTCTACAAGCACACCCTTCAAAACCGATTCGAAGGTGCGATCCGCACGGCCCGCTACGACGCCATCAAGGCGGAGAAGGCCGACGATTGGTCGAAGGTGCTGCCCAACGCGACCGGGGAAGCGCCGGTCAAGAAGAAGGCGCCGCCGAGGTTTGTGCTCACCCGCGGGCACGCCGCGCCGGAGCGGGTCGGCGGGGCCCCCGTTCCGAAGCGGCTCGACGGGGAGGCGTTCGCCCAGGCGTTCGGTCTCCGCGCAGTCGAATACGGCAACTGGGTCGACGACGCTGGCGCCTCCAAGCACCTCGAGCACGCCTACGGTGCGCTCTCCGACCTGGCCGACATCATGGGCATCGAACCGAAGCAGCTCGCCCACGGGACGACGCTGGCGCTCGCGTTCGGGGCCCGTGGCGGCGGGTCCGCGAATGCGCACTACGAGTCGGATCGGAAGGTGATCAACCTCACCCACACCCGCGGCGGCGGGACGCTCGCGCACGAGTGGGGGCACTTCATGGATCACATGATGTCGGGTGGAGCGCAGAAGGTACAGAAGGGCGAGCTCCGCATGAGCGGCGGCTCGCACGGCGAGGTCGTGGGGATGCACCCCGATGTCCTGCCGGCGTTCCAGCGGGTAATGCAGGCGATCAAGACGGCCCCCCCGGGCGGCATGGCCGAGGAGAGGGCGCGGGCGCAGGCCGAGCACTCCGCGAGGTCCGTGGCTCTGCGCGCCCAGCGGGCGCAGGTGTCGGGCCTCCGTGGGGAGGAGCGCGCCAAGGCCGTCGACGATTACAATGCCGCCGTGAAGGCTCACAACGCGAAGGGCAACCGCATCCGGCAGATCGGCACGACGAGCAAGTTCTTCGCCGACGCCGGCCACCTCGGCGACTACTGGGAGCGGCCGCACGAGCTCTTCGCGCGTGCATTCGAGTCGTGGGCGGAGGACAGGCTCAAGGCCCGCGGGCGGGCCAACACCTACCTCGTCACCGACACGACCCGGAAGTGGAACGTGACCAAGGCCGTCAACGGCGAGGAGATCGAGGGCTTGGAGCCGTACCCGGCCGGCGCCGAGCGGGAGCACATCAACGGTGCGATCGACCACCTCGTCGGAGTGCTGTCACGCACCGGCGCGCTTCGAAAGGCCCTCCAGCGGGCCGGATGGCTCCGCCCGATACCACCCGGGGCCCGCGTGCACCGCCGGGTGATCGCGTGAAGGGCGGAGGGCACTCGCGCCTACTCGTGGAGGCTGCGCTGGTAGACGCCCGCATCCGCGACCACGGCAACCGCCTCGAGACGGTGCACGACCGCCTCACGCACCAGGCGGCCGAGGCGACGTCACCGCTGGAGCGGGCGAAGATCCAGCAGCACGCCTATCGGGTGCACGAGGCGGCCGGCGCGTTGCGCTACAGCGCCGTCACCGGCACCGACGATTCGGACCTGTAGCCGTGGACCCGATCACCCTCGCGCTCGCCCTCGCCGCCGGAATCGTCGGGAAGCTGCCGGAGCCGGACCCCGTGATCCGGCGGGCCCAGTACGTGCGCCGCCTCACCGCGACCGTGGTGAGGCTGGAGCGGCGAGCCCACCGGACCCCGGTGCAGGAGGGACGGCTCGAGGGCGCGCGCGCGGCTCTGCGCGTGCTCGCCGATACCGACCACGATACCGACACCGAAGCCGGGTGATCGGTCGCCGGTCGTCGCGGCCCAGTGGCCCGGCATCGGGTAGGATGTAGCCGCCAGCGGAGTCGCAATTGGAAACTTGGAAGGCCTGCCCATGCTGCCCCACCTCCTCCCCCGCGCACGCGCTCTGGGAGGTCACCGACACGGCCACGGGTGACGTCCTCCGCGTGAAGGTGCCGTGGGCGACGCGGAACGATCACCACGGATGGGGCGACCGCGCGCACGTGCGCTGGAAGGCCGCCGACGGCAAGACCCGCTACGGCCTCGAGCACGCCCGGGGCGACGTCGGCGTGACGGCGATGGACACCGAGGGCAACGTCGTCCGGTTGCGCCACGGGCAATACACCGAGCACGGGAAGAAGGCGCCGCTGCTCCCCCTCCCCGGCACCGTCGCCCAGCGCGGGAACACCGCACTCCGCAAGGCGAGCCAGGCGACGCTCGAGCCCCTGCTCAAGGCGCGCGAGCTCAAGGCCGGCCAGCGGTGGATCACGGTCCACCCCAACGGCCCCGAGGAGAAGGGCGTGCCGGTCTTGATCCAGCAGGAAGCGGACGGGTCGCACCGCATCGTCGCCGGCGCCGGCGGGAAGCTCACCCACCTCCGCCTCCACGGAGTCAAAAGCGAGGAGGAGTACGCCGAGGCCGCAGCTGGCAAGGCGAAGGAGCGCCGCGAGAAGGAGAAGGTGCGCAAGGCTGAGCAGGCCCCCGACGACGCGAAGAAGGAGAAGCAGGCGAAGAAGGACGTGGAGGCGGCGAAGCTCCTCGCCGAGCGTTCGTTCGTGCAGAAGGTCCGTGATCGTGTCGGTGGCGTCACCGAGGACCTCGACGAGAGCAAGCTCAAGGGGCTCTCCACCGGCGCGCAGTCCTTGATCATCACGCGCCACCACAAGAAGCAGGTCCGCGAGGCCGACGCCGCAGTGCAGGCGATGTCGAAGAAGCTCGTGGCCGAGCACGTCTCGTCGGTGATCGAGTCGGAAGCCGTGCGCCGCGCCGTCGAGGAAGACCCGGCCGTCGGCGAGTCGGCGCAGGAGCTCGCCCAGATGGAGCTCGAGCTCAAGGCGAGCGAGGACGAGGAGCGCCGGGCCGAGCGTCGCTCCAACCAGCTGCGCACCACCGGCGGCGCCTCCAAGGTGGGCGAGCGCGCCGCAGTCGCGATCATCGACACCGTCGAGAAGGCGCCGAGCCCGGAAAGCGACCTCGCACGTCTCGGCGGCCGCGACGACGACCCGAAGAGCTCGTTCCTGCGGCAGACCCTTCTACCCTCGGAGGAGATCGAGCGGCGCGCCGCCCAGTCGCTCCAAGACGCCAAGGTGCTCGCGAAGGTCGCGAAGGGCGAGGCCGTCGAGGGCGCCGTCGAGAAGAAGATCGTGGAGAAGGTGCTCGCCAAGGCCGGCGTCGACGACCCTGCGGACACCGAGGCCGTGAAGCAGGCCGCGCTCGCCGAGGCGGCACGCTCGTCGAGGCGAGCCGAGATCCAGAGCGCCCGCGCAAAGCGGTTCAAGGAGATGGAGGCCGATTCAGAGCAGGGCGGAGAGGCCGGCGCCGAGCGGGCGCTCATGTACTCCGACATGCTCGGCGGGATCGCGACCGCCGCCAGCGCCGCGAAGCAGCTGGGACTCACCGAGGCCGAGCGCGTGCCCATGCAGGAGCCGGAGATCGCCGCCGCGCTCGACGTCCTCAAGGAGCGCCAGGTGCTCCGCAAGAAGGTGCAGGAGTTCCAGGCGATCAACAAGGAGGCGGAGTCGGGTAAGTACGACCGGTCGCGGCGCGCCTTCGAGGTGACGGTCGACCCCAACCCCGAGAAGGTCGCGTTGTCGGTGCAGGAGGATGTGCAGCGCGAGCTCACCGAGCGGCTCCTCGGGATGGTCGCGCGCAAGCGCACCGAGCACCTCCAGGCGCTCTCGGCCGGGCATTACGACGCGATGGCCGACGTGGGCCTCGGCATCGGCGGCCAGAGGTACATCGACCGCCCCACGGTCGACGCCATCGGCGTCGGCAACGCGGCGATGCTCATGCGCCACGCGCTCGAGGAGGAGGGCCACGCCGGGAAGACGGTGCTATCCGCGCTCGAGACGCACCACGTCGATCAGCTGAGCAAGCTCTCCGCGGAGGCGATCGACAAAGCCGACCGCTACGTGCCCGGGATGTCGGCCGCGGTGGAGGGCGTCGACGACATCGAGAAGGCGCTCAGTGGCCTCGACGCGCACGAGGCCGACGTCGGCGACGCGCAGCGCGCGTTGGGGTCCGCGCTCGGCCGGCTGGAGGCGACCGCGACGCTGGCGCAGACGTTCCGCAAGGCGATCCCGACCCACATGACGGTCGGCGCGAAGTCGGGCGAGATGCAGACGACGCTGGCGTGGCTGCACTCCGTCGGCCTCAAGCCGGAGGACTACGCGATCGACTACAAGGAGGGCCAGGTCCAGATTCCCCGCCGGTCGTGGGGCAAGATGGTCAACAAAATCCCGACCGAGGAGGTGGAGCGCCGCAAGGTGGCCAACGACATCAAGTCGGGCCGGCACGACGAGGAGGGCTATCTCCCGCCCGGGATCGTGAGGCGGGCAGCGTCGACGTTCACGTCGCCGACGCCAGACGCTCCGCGGTACCACGTCCCTCTCGACCTCTCCAGCGGCGACACGCGCGGCGCGCTCGAGGACCACGTCGGGAGCCGGCTGGCCGACGGCGAGCAGCCGCACGAGGTCCTCCACGACCTCCTCTCCGCCGTCAACGTGGGCGCCGCGCGCGACCCAGACGCCTACACCCAGCACGTGCGCGAGCTCTTCCCCTTGCACGACGCCGACGGCCGCGCCGTGAAGTACCAGGAGCACGCCGAGCACTTCCAGTCGCTCGCCGACAAGTTCATGCAGGCGAAGCACGGGACGACCACCGGTTCGATGCACGCGCAGGACATCGGCGTCGACGACCCGAAGACGCACGAGGCGCTATTCCGCACGCTGGCGTCGCACCCCGAGGCGGTGGCCGCGTTCACCCCCACGGCCCAGCTGACGCACCAGCACGCCCGCACGATCCGCGATCACTTCTACGAGCGGATGGGGATCGACCCGAAGGCGCGCGCCGACCACGCCACGTTCCAGCGCGAGCTGGCAACCCTCGGCGCAGAGCCGAGCGAGACGGCCGGCACGATGTCCCTCTTTGGGCACGCGGGACCGACCCCCGAGTACCAGGCGTGGGCGGCGAAGCGAGACTCGGTGCTCGCGCGCCACCCGCGCGCCGGCCTCGAGGAGGCGATCCGCGCCGCGAAGGGCGACCCCGAGAAGGTGGAGGCCGCGAAGCGCGCCGCCGCGGAGGCGCCGACCCCGTGGGAGCGGTACGTCGACACCCACGGTTCGCTTGAGCTCGCCCAGAAGGCGTTGCAGGACGAGATGCGCGGCAAGTTCGTGCAGAAGTTCGCCGAGCACCACGGCAAGATCACCGGCAAGGGGCTCAAGGTGGGCGTCACCGAGGTCGCCAACCGGGAGCGCCACGTCAAGGCGACGGCCTCGCCGGAGGAGGCCGACGCTCTCCGGCGGCAGGCCCAGGAGACCTACGCGCGTCTCCGCCAGCGCGTCGGCGGCAAGTTCGCCGGCGAGGGCGAAGGCGCCCTCGTCGAGAAGTTCACGCAGCACCTCGAGGACGCCACGGTGCAGGAGCAGAACCAGATCGGCATGTTCGGAGCTCGGGCGCCGGACCCCGCGGCCCCCCAGGCGAAGGAGCCCGGTCTCGGCGAGCGGCACACCCTCGGCGAGCGCGCGGAGGCCCAGATCGCGAGCCTCATGCCGTCGGTCGGCGCACAGTTCGAACCCGGCAAGCCGGTCGGGCTCTTCGCTGGGATGAACATGGACGGCGGCCGCGTGCACCAGCAGCGCGTGATCAAGATGCAGCACGCGAACGGCGGGCGGCTCGCGGCGTTCCTCGGCACCGGCTCCGGCAAGTCGGTCACGTCCATCGGCTCCTACACCACGGCGCACGCGGCCGACCCCAACGCGAAGGGCTTGTTCCTCGTGCCGAGCGCCGTGCAGGACCAGTTCGGCGGCGAGATGCTCCGCTACACCGAGCCGGGCAAGTACCGCTGGGCGACGGGAAGCGGGAAGAGCCACGACGAGCGCGTGGAGATGCTCAAGAACCCCGACCTCCACATGCGGGTAATGACGCACCAGTCCTTCCGCGACACCGCGGTCAAGGTCATGGCCAAGCACCACGGCCGCACCGAGGAGCAGATGAAGGCCGACATGGCGCGAGCGACGCCGGAGGTGCGCGCGGACTGGATGCGCAAGGCGTTCGACGCCGAGGGCATCCCGAGGCACTCGGTCTACCTCGACGAGGCGCACATGGCGACGAACCGCGGCGGCGAAGACCCCAGCGGCATCCACATGGTCATGCAGGCGGCGTCCCACCCCACGAACGCGACGCACGCGCTCTTCGGGACCGCCACCCCTCACAAGAACGACGAGAGCGAGGTGTACTCGATGGCGTCGATGGTCGACCCCGTCAGGTACGCCGACCAGCACCAGTTCATGCAGGCCTACGGGCAAGACCTCGCCTTCAACCCCGACGCGGTGCGCCGCGAGCTCTCGCACCTTACCTACTCGGCGCGCATCGACCCCGAGGGCGTCGACCGCACCGACACCGACAACCCGGTCGTCGAGCCCGGGACGCCGGCCGGCATGTTCGGCGGCGGGTCTCCGGCCCGCAAGGTGTCGCACGGTGGACCGATCAAGCTCGAGGGCGAGCACAAGGCGCTCGTCGACCGCACCGCCTCCATGTACGACCGCGCGCGGAAGTCGCGCGACAAGGGCCAGGTCGACGTCGAGGCCGTGCGGGAGCTCTCCCCCAACCGCTTCGAAGGTCGCCCGCCGGCGGAGCACGAGGCCATCGCCCGCGAGCTCCTCCCCAGCCTCGGCATTCTCAAGGAGGCCGCCATGCGGCGCGCGGTGAACGGGGCGCCGCCGGAGATCAACCAGAAGCTCCGCGGCATGGCCGACGTCGTGCAGCACGACCTCGAGCATGGGGAATGGACCGACCGAGCCGGCAACACCCAGAAGGGCAAGCCCTCGATCATCTTCACCGACCGCCTCTCCGAGGCGAAGATGATCCACGACCACCTGGCGTCGAAGGGCGTGCGCGTCGGTCTCTACCACGGCGGCCTCAACGCGCAGGAGCGCGAGTCGGTTCGACTCGGCTTCCAGCCGGAGGGCGGCGCCGAGGCGAAGCACGACGTCGTCGTCGCCACGTCCGCGGCCGAGGCCGGCATCAACATGCAGCGCGCCAAGGTGATCCATCACTACGACGTTCCCCAGACCGAGAAGAGCCACGCGCAGCGGTCGGGCCGCGCGTACCGGCAGGGGCAGCAGGGCGACGTCGACGTGCACAACTGGCACACCGACGCCGACTACGAGCAGCAGGGTCTCCGGCGCCTCCGCCGCAAGGAGGGGCTCGCCGCCGTCTTCCAGACCCCCGTGGGCAACCTCGACGAGACGGGGATCGCGATGCACTACCACAAGGCGCTCGCCGCCAAGCACCAGAGCAAGGAAGTCGCATGAGCAAGGCCAAGGAGATCCACGAGGGGCTCGTCAGTCGCGTCGCGAAGATGGGCGCGCACAAGCACACCCTCCGCGAGGCGCGTGAGCAGCTGATCGGACGAGCGCGCGAGCAGCTCGACTCGATGGGCCCAGCCATCGCCACCCTCGAGCACGCCGTCGACGCTGGGAAGGGGGGCATCTTCACCCAGCGCAGGCTCCGCACCATGCTCAAGGAGCGCGAGCGCCTGCAACGGGTGATAGCTGACCATCAGGAGCGCAGTGACCGCGAGCGCGACGAGGCCTGACCCCGCGACGCTCGGCGCACGGTGCCCAGCCTGCGGCGAGGAGCTCTGGCGCGAGAGGGCCGGCCAGTGGACGTTGCGCGCCGCGATGGTCAAGCTCGACGGCGACCGCCTGGTAGCGCGGTGCCCGCGAGACCGCTGCCGCGGCGACGTGGCGCTCCCGTGGCTGGCGTTGCAGGCGCCGCCTCCGCCCACCCAGCCGCGGCGACGGCTCGTGATCCGCAAGCAGGTGTAGGCCGAGACTTGACAGCCGCGGCTCCCCGGGCTCTACTGTCCTCGTCACTCCGTCGCGCCGCAAGCGCGAACCCATCACGGCCAGCCCACACGGCAAGACGGCCCATTCTCGGACCCCCCGGGAGTGGGCCGCTCTCGTCTTCACCCCACCGAATCATGCTCCTCTCCGACGCGCACATCACCCCCTTCGCCCTGTCTGGGAGCGTTCTACCGCTCCTGGCGCTGGCGAAGTCGGCCGGTGCGTCTCGGCCGCCGGCGCGACCGCTCGGTGGCTGGCTAATGACATACGGGAAGATCGGGCCGGACGGCGGCATCGTCCCCACGGTCGACCGCGACGGCCACACGGTCGAGGCGGCACGCCAGCTGGGTCACATCGACTGGAGCACCTACCTCAAGGGCGGCCGCTGGAACGACACCCACGACGAGAAGGTGATCGTCGGCACCCCGACCACGCTGGAGTTCCACGACGGGACGACGGCGCTGTCGAAGGCGCACGGCAAGGTGGGCTTCTGGACGACGGGGCACCTGTTCGCCCGGAACGACCCCGCCTCGTGGGAAGGCCTCGGCCGCACCCCGACGCCGCACGAGTTCGATCGCGCCGATCACTTCTGGGACACCGCGCACCTGCTCAAGGGCACGCCGCGCCCGATCGGCCTCTCGGCGCACGGCCTCATGGCGCTCTCCCCGTGCCGCAAGCGCATCATTTTCGCAAAGGTGACGGATGCCGCCATGTGCGAGCTCCCCGTGAACCCAGACGCGACGGTAGAGCCGCTCGAGCTCGCCGTCCGCACCGCGTCGCTTGCGTTCCTGCGGAAAGGCATGGTAGGTGCGGATGCGTGCCGCACTTGCCGGTGTCCACCCGGAGCGTGCGAAGGTCTCCTCCGCAAGGGGGGCGTCACCACCGGGACTCTCGCCGCGGCGACCCCGGAAGACCTCGAGGGCGCACCGCACGGCGGCGGCGCCCAGGCGGGCGACGTGGTTACGCTGATCATGCAGCGCAACCACGTTGACCGGGCCACCGCCGAGCGGTGGATGGCCGAGTACAACGACAACCCCATTCTCTGAGGTCCAGCCCCATGCCTGATTCCACCCTCCAGCTTTCCGACATCGAGGCCAACATCGCCAACGCAGACCGCATCGCTGCGCAGGGCAAGGACCGCGACAACGCGCTCACCGTCCTCGCGAAGGGCATGAGCAACGGCATGGCCGCCCTGCTCGAGCTCGTGAAGGGCAAGCGGGCGGAGCTCCCCCCCGAAGAGCCCCCCGCCGATGGCGGCGAGGACGACGAGCCCCCCGCCGAGGGCGAAGGCGAAGGCGAAGGCGAGGACGAGGGCGAGGACGGCAAGCCCGGGTTCGAGGACATGCGCATGGGCGAAGGCGCCGGCGACGAGTACGTCGACGCGACCGAGTACGTTCTCGGCCTCCAGAAGCAGGTGGCGCGGCAGGGCTCCGAGATCAAGGCGCTCCGCAAGGCGGTCAACGCCGGCAACGGCGACCTCCGCGCCATCCGCGCCGAGCTCGGCGCCTTCGTCGAGGCCTACGCCGCCACGACCGTCCCGATGGCCAAGGGGATGCTGAGCCTGCACGAGAGTCTGCTCGAGCTCCCCGCCGCCGTGCACAACCCCGGGTACGACGCGCGACGCGCCGCGGTGCGCCAGGCGGTCAACAATGCTGGCGGGGACGCCCCCAACGGCATCGACGTCGTGAAGCTGACCAAGGGCCTCAAGAGTCGGATCATCGACGAGAACCAGTCGCGCGCCTTCAAGCTCACCGGCCGGTTCGTGGACAATGAAGCCGAAAACGCCGCGCTCGTGGAGCGCGTCGCCGCTCTGTAGCCTTCCCGCCTCTGGTGTCGTAGAGTTCCGCAGACCACCCCCCCTCCTGACAATCGAATTCACCCCCCTGCGGAGTCTCACATGCACGCGAACCAGATGAACCTCATGCTCGAGCGCCTCGAGAAGGCCGTCCACAGCGGCAACATCGCCAACGTCGTCCCCGAAGACCTCGAGGCCGAGGCCCACAACACGCTCTGGGAGGAGACCGACCCCACCGAGCTCACCCTGCTCAAGCTGCTCCCCAGCGTGCCGGCGACCAACATCGAGCACAAGTTCACCAAGATCACGAGCTACGGCAACAACCGCAACTCGGGCTTCTTCTCCGAGCGCAGCCTGCCCCCCGAGAGCAACTTCGCGTCCAGCCGTCAGACGGTGGACATCAAGCTCATGGGCGAGATCGGCCCGACCTTCCTTCTCGCCGCGCTTGAGCGCACCCAGAAGGCGCTCGGCACCAGCGGCGCCCAGAACATCGAGCGCGTCGCACTGCGCCGGCTCGTGCTCGAGAAGAAGAACCGCAACCTCTACTTCTCCGACGACCGCGTCACGAACGGCACCCTCCGCTTCAAGGGGCTCCTCCAGCAGATCGAGGAGGGCACCGACGGCACCGTCGGCACCGCCTCCCCGTTCGGCTCGCACGTGATCGACATGGAAGGCGACCCGCTCTCCGTCGACACCATCCGCGAGCGCGTGGCGAAGGGCATCCAGCTCTTCGGCCGCTTCACCTCGCTCATCATGGACCCTCTGGCCCGTGGCGACCTCGAGGCCAGCATGGACGCGGCGCACCGCCTCAACCTGCCGATCGCGGCTGCTCCGCTCCTGATCGGGCAGAACATCGGCGGCATCCAGACCCAGGGCGGCACCACCTACTTCGAGACCGACAACGCTCTGTCCTCGATCTACAGCCGCCCCCAGTACAGCGCCAGCATCGCCGACGGCGCCCCCGCCACCCGGCCGACCGTGGTGGTTACCGCGCAGGCCGACAACTCCAGCGGTGACACCGTGGATTCGAAGTGGGACGCCGCCAGCGCCGGCAACGTGTTCGACGTCGTGACCGAGGTGGTCGGCGAGCTCGAGGGCCTCGGCACTCGCTACCCCGCGTCGGTGGCCGCCTACACGGCCATCGCCGCCGGCGAAGAGGCGAAGCTGGTGATCACCCCCGGGAACCCGCTCGCGGATTCCTTCAAGGTGTACCGCGGCACCGACGACGACGGCGCCCTGACCGGCGCGTGGTTCATCTTCGAGGTCGCGAACAGCGGCGGCGGCGGCGCCGTCACCGTGTACGACAACAACCTCTGGCGGCCCAACACCACCTGCGCCTTCGGCCTCAACATCGTCTCGCGCTCGGAGCGGGTGATCCACAGCGGCCAGCTGGGCTCCTACGCGGCGGCCTCGGCCGCCTCCGCGGAGTTCCTCAAGGGCAACGACGTGCCGGGCCGCAACACCGTCGCGGTGGCCGAGCTCGGCCCCAGCATGGGCATCATGGCGCTCGCCTCGGTGCTCGCCCAGGTGGATCGCCCCCTGATCTACTCGGCCTGCGCGCCGGAGGTCCGCAACCCGTACCAGAACGTCGTCTTCAAGAACATCGGCCGCCGTTAGGCGGTAAGGAGCGTCCCGTGGCTGTCGTCGTCTACACCCCCAAGCGCCGCACGTCGGCCGTCGAGATCCACCTCGCCGGCTCCGTCGTGTCCTTTCGCCTTGCCGCTCTCGAAGAGACCGGCGAGGCCGTCATGCTCGCCGAGATCACCGACCCGGTGGTCTTGTCGGCCTGCCGGCGAATGGGCTACCGTGTACTCGACGCTGCCCCGGCGCTGCTCGGTACGAAGGTCGCCATTCAGGCGGCAGCGGGCACCCTGCCCGCTGCCGCCGATGGGTGGTCCTACCCGCCGATCGTGAAGGCCGCGTTCGCGAACGGCTGGGAGTATGAAGACATCACCGGCGCCGGTAACGGCGACCAGTGGGGCATCGAGGGCGGGCGCGGTCTTCGCTCCGGCCTCACGATGGCCGAGCTCTCCCTCTCGCTGTCCCCGAAGGGGTGGGCCGAGAAGCGCGCGACGCATTGGCCGTGGGAGCTCCTCGGCTGGAAGGCCCCCGGCCCCGGCTGGAAGGCCCCCGTGCTGCCCGGCAAGCGCAGCGCCCCCGACGCGGTGCCGGACGCCGACGAGGCGCCCGCGCCTCTCGCCCCCGCCGCGGACGATCCCGATCTCGACGAGGATGTCGGCGGCGATAGCCTGCTCGGCTCCGAGCAGGACGACCCCTCTCCCGTCGAGGTGGCGCCCGCGGCGTCGGCCGCGATCGAGACCCGCAGCGCCGAGCACCTCGCCACGTTCCCGGCGGACCAGGTGACCAAGGCCCTCGACGTCCTCAAGGACGTGTGGACGACGGCCGGCAAGCCCCCCTCCCCCAGCAAGGCTCGGCACTACCTCGGGAAGGCGGGCATCAGCCCCGTCACCACCGAGCAGGTGCAGGCCCTTCTGGATATGGTGCAGATCTCCCTGTAAACCCCCTCCCCGGAGTCGACTCTCATGCCCCAGGTCAACAACAGCGCCGTCATCGGCAACTTCACCGCCCGCGTCGCTCGCAGCGCCAGCGAGGACAGCGCATACGGCAAGCTCAGCCGCTTCGACAAGGCGATGGAGAGCCCCGGGCACGCCGAGATGCACGCCTTCCCGGCGTCCTTCTTCGTGTGGTCGCTCTACATCCTCACCGAGGTCGCCGCTACCACGAGCGGCTCCTCCTGCCGCGTGAAGGCGCCCCGCCCCCTGACGATCTGGGCGGCCGACCTCGGCTGCGAGAGCGCCGCCGGAGCCACCGGCACCGTCGACCTCAAGACCGACGACGGCACCACCGACGCTTCGATCCTCGACGCGGCGGAAGACGTGAAGACCACGGCCGGCACCTCCTCCCGCGTCGCCCCCGAGGACGGCTCCGAGGATGTCGCCTACGGGACCGAGATCTACATCACCGGCGCCTCCGGCGCGGCCGGTGCGCTGGTGGGCGCCCAGGCGCATCTCTACTGCCAGCTCCAGTAGACAGCGCGCCCCCCAGCCGGTAGGGAGGCACGATGGCAGCCAGCGCACGAATTCTCGGCCTCTCGGTCCCCGTGACCGAGGTGCTCGACCCGAAGCTCTGGAAGGAGCGGTACGCCTACGGCGTACTGCTCGGCGCCGTCCAAAGTGAGTGGCAGAAGGTGAACCGCGGCGGCGACGTCAGGCGGGAGCTCGTCAAGCGAATCGACGAGGTCCCGCTCGAGGTGATCCGGTGGCACCTTCGGGCCGCTCTCTCCGAGCTCGAGATGAAGCTGGGCCTGCCGATGGGCGTGGTGATTTGCAAGTCGAAGCCGGTGGACGACGGCCTCGTCGTCGGCCGCGACTACGACAAGGAGGTTCCTCGCCTCCCCTACACGTTGAGCGACAACGAGAATTGGTGGCGCATCGACGTGCCTGCCGGCTGCATCAGCATCGAGCGGGTGCGCGCCTACTACTTCGGCACCCGCATCTGGGAGTTCTCGGAGGCGCAGGGCAATCTCGACCTCGTGCGACTGGTGTGGCCGCGCCACGGCGTTGCCCACGTGCTTCCCACCAACCTCGCGTCGATCATCGTCTCGCCCGAGGGGCGCGGCGGCATCTTCAACACGGTCTACGCGAACCGCACGAACGTCCCCGACTTCTGGGCGGTGGACTACACCCTCGGCCCGGTGTCGAAGCAGACCGGCGAGGTGGGCCACATCGAGGCGGTGCTCGCGAATTGGGTGTACTGCGCCGCCGGCATCCTGATCCACAACCTCGCGTCGATGGCGGTGTCGAAGGGGATCACCTCGAGCTCGGTGTCGATGGACGGCGTGAGCCGCTCCATCAACCTGCAAGCGAGCGCCATGTACGGCATGAGCAGCGCGCTCGAGCACGTCTTCGACGAGGCCATGAAGCGGATCGACTGGAAGGCGCTGCGAACCCACAAGCGCGGCATCCGCGTCAAGTCGTACTGATCGATGGGCCGCGACCCCCACGACGCGACCAGCCGCCCGCTCGCGCGAGACCTACAGGACGACCATCGCCCCCCGGAGCTCGACGTCAAGTTCTACGGCGGAGACTTCCCCGAGGTGCGGCTCGACCCGGCGGAGTTCGAAGGGCTTATCTACGCTCGCGGCGTGGGGTGCCTGTACCGAAAGGCAATCCGGTGCCCGTGTCTCCGCGTGGAGACCCGCCAGGCGCGCGCTGGGTGCCCCGTGTGCGGTGGCCTCGGCTTCGCCTACCCGGTGGAGCTCGAGGAGCCGATCGTGGCGCTGGTGCTCAACCGCTCGCCGCGGCGTTCCCAGCTGCCCGTCGGCCAGGAGGTGGTCGGCACGTGCACGATCACGTTCCCGGTCGGCATCATTCCGAGTCAGGGCGACATGGTCATTCCTGACGGCGAGGAGCACGCTGTCCAGCAGGTACTCCGCCGCTCGATCGCTCAGGTCGACCCCCAGACGGTGCGCGACCGGCAGACGGCGCCGGACCAGCGGGCGCCGGTGGTCGCGCCGGTGACGGAACGCCTGCTCTACCCGGATGTCACCACCATCGAGACGATGTACTGGCTCGACGGCGAGCGCCTGCGGCAGGGGATCGTCGGTCGCGACTTCGTCCGGCGCGGAAACCTGATCGAGTGGCGGCCGGAGTGTGGGCCGGAGCCCGGCAAGGCGTTCACGGTGCGCTACCGCGCGCCGGCGGCCTACGTGGTCTCCCCGGGCGAGCCGGTGTCGCGAACGGGCGAGATCGGCTTCCCGTACCGGTGCGATGGCCAACGCCTCGACCGCTGGGGGACTCCCGACCTCCGATGATGCACCTTCCCGTCCTCAACTTCGAGCTCACGATGAACCGGGCGGACGCGCTTGCCGGCGCGGACGCGGCGGGCGTGCTGCGAGCTCTCAACGCCGGGGCGCTCTTCGCGGGCCAGTGGGTGCAGGGCACATGGGTCCGCGTGGCGCAGGGGCTCGACGTCCGCGGCTCAGGGGCCTACATCCGGGGCATCCAAGACGAGGGGCGGGTGGAGGTGGTTAGCGAGAACCACATCCGCCACACCCCCTACGACGGCGGCGCCGATGTGGGGCCCGACGTGATCGAGGTCATCGTCGCCGTCACGAACACGGCGCCGCACGCCTCGCTGGTGGAGGAGGGGCATTCCGCCTACCACCTCCCCGACAAGATCAACTGGGGCCGCATGAACGGCCGGATCAAGCGCACCAAGGACGGCCGGCCGTACCTGCACATCCCGTTCCGCCACGGTGCCTACGCCGACGAGGGGAAGCGCGAGAGCCAGGGCCTCACCACGGCGACGATCAAGGCGATGATGCCTAACGAGGTGTACCAGAAGGCCAAGCGCCTCACGTTCACGCAGCGCCTCGGCGTGGGCCCCGTGCGCACCCCGACGGGCCAGTGGGTCGCGGCGGATCGCTACAAGTGGGGCACCCGGCTCGACCGCAGCGGCACGCGGCCCGTGTTCATCATGGGCGGCGGCGAGGCAGCGCACGAGGAGCACCGCGGAGCTCGGCAGGTGGGCCGCGATGGCAACGGCGCCCCGATGGTCAACCCGGAGTGGGGCTCGTCGAAGTTCCACGGCATGTTCAAGACGGGCTCCAAGGGTCACGCGCAGTACATGACGATCCGCACGATCACCCCCAACTCGCCCGGGTGGAACATTCCGGCGCGCCAGGGCCTCTACATCGCCGCGCGCGTGGGCCGGATGGCGGCGGCGTCGCCTCAGCTCCGCGAGCTTGTGCAGGAGGCTATGATGTCCGCGCTGGGGGGCCCGTGAGCACCGACGTCGTCGTACACCGCGGCTCTGGAATGCTCGAGACCCCCGAGCTCCTGCTCCGCCAGGTGCTTCTCGAGGGCATGGTGGAGCTCGCCGGCGACGACGTGCGGCTCGACGAGCTCTTCGCGCGCGTCGACGACCTCCGGCAGGGCACGCAGGAGGATTGGGCCGACGACTTCAAGGCGGCACTGCGGCGCATGGCGCGACTCCACGACGTCGGCGGCGTCTCCGTCGGGGTCGGGTACCCGATGGACGACGCGCACTACCCCTACGTCTCCATCGTCACCGACTCCGCGGGCGAGTCGCCCGGCGGCGCCAGCATGGGCGACGTGCTCGGCCGCACCTACAGCGTGGTCGGGACGCCGACGGCCGACGACGCCGACTCGACCGTGAGCACCCGGCACACCGTCCTCGGCGTCGACTACACCACGAGCATCCAGATCGGATGCTGGGCACTGGCGCCGGAGGAGAGCACCCTCCTCCTCACCGTCGTTCGGCACCTGCTCTTCCGCCACAAGGGGCGGCTGGTGGCGTCGGGCGTCCGCGACATCACGCTCTCCGAGTCGGGGTTCCAGCCCGATCCGCAAATGTACCCCCGCACCGGGTACGTCCCCGTGATCCGGTGTAGTCTGGAGTGGACGCTCCGCCAGACGCGACGCACCCGTCGCGTTCCCACGCGGGTACGCATCGCCTCCGTTTCATTCACCAACTGATCGAGTTACTTCCCGCGCGTAGGAGCAACGATGCCTCGCTTCACTACCCCCGACGGTCGCACGGTCTACATCCCGGGCGTGTACTCCGACATCAAGGTCACGAGCAATCTGCCCGGCCCGCTGCCGGCCTTCCAGATTCCGGTGATCGTGGGCGAGGCCGACGAGGCCAGCTACCCCTACACGTTCAACTCGGTCAAGCAGGCCGTGGAAGACGAGCACCTCTCCTTCGTGGGTGTCGGCACGAGCTCGCGGTGCAAGGAGGAGTTCGGCGCCGACGCGAACGTCTCGATCGCGATGGCGTGGGCGAAGCGGCACAAGCTCCCCTGGGCCTTCATCGTGGCGATCAACGCGCTCACGCGCGCCTCCGTGGTCGCGCAGTCGGGCGGCCCCGTGACGCAGGGCGTCATCTTCGCCAAGAAGTTCGGCGCCGTCGGTGGGCACATCAAGCTCCGCGTGGTCGGCGGCACCACCGTCCAGATCACCCCCGTCCGGCGCTACAGCCTCCTCACCGCCAACGCGCTCACCGGTGCCACCCGGCTCTACGTGAAGGATTCCACCTGGCTCTCCGAGGGCGACTCCGTCGTCGTCGGCGACAACAACAGCGCCGACGCCACCTACGTCGTCGACTCCGTTGGCACCGCGCTCACCAGCACCGGGCAGATCACGCACTACATCGAGCTCACCACGGCCCTCGGCGCCGACATCACCACGGCGCAGTACGGCATGGCGCTCGTCTACAACGAGGACGCCGTCGAGGCCCCCGACGCATTCGCCGACGTGCAGGAGATGGTCGACTGGCTCAACGACGAGAGCGACCACCTCGGCTTCCAGAAGGACGCCGGCTTCACCAACCCGGCGTCTCTCGTCGCGCTGGCCACGGCCACCCCGATCAAGGAGATCGCCGCGTGGGGCGCCCCTACGGCGGGCACCTCCCCGGCCGCGACCACGGGCGACCACCAGACCTTCATCACCAACCTCGGCGCGAGCGATTGGGACGACTTCGCGCTCGAGAACCAGGTGCTCCCGCAGGCCTTTCTCGTGCTCTCCGCCAACTCGACCACGCATGGCGACTGGCGGGACTGGGCAGTCGAGAAGCGCACCGAGGGGTTCCCGGTGTCGATCACGACCGGGTGCGCCTGGGGCGATACCGCCCTCGCGGCCGGTGGCGACACCAACCCGAAGGTGCGCGCGGCCGCGCTCAACAGTCAGGACGTCGCGCTCTGCGCCGGTGGCCTCGACAAGGTGGCGGCCTACCTGTCCCTCGCGCCGGCGGTCTTCGGCCTCCGCGTGAAGGGCGGCGTGAAGCACAACCTCACGAACGACGAGATCAAGCACTCCACGATCGAGGTGAAGTGGGACGAACGCAACAGCGGCGAGCTCACCGACCTGCACAAGAAGGGCGTGATCACGTACCGCCTCTCGGTGGCCGGCGGCCGCATCGCCTACCGCGTGTCGCAGGGGCTCTCGACGCTCCAGAACAACGCGACCTCGTGGAACGAGGTGGACGCGACGACCCCGCTGCTCATGCAGCGCGACATCGCCGACTTCTGCGACCGCGTGATCAAGGAGGACCTCGACGCCACCCAGATCGGCGGCGACGAGGTCACCGAGTCGTCGGTGTCTGCCGTCGTCGTGAAGCGGTGCCAGAAGTCGCTACTCAAGCGCGGCTACATCACCGCCTTCTCGATCTCGGGGATCGAGCTCAACGACACCGGAGCCGGGTGGGACGTGGACGTGGCGCTCACCCTGCCCGTCACCTCCGACTACATCGGCCTCCGCACCACCATTCTCATCGGGGAGTAGCTCATGGCTTACGCTGACTTTGTGGCTGATCAGGAGTACGCGAGCAAGCAGAGCGGCTCCGCCCTCCATGTGCTGATCCTCGACGAGGACGATCCCACCCAGACGGTGATCGGCGCCACCACGGGCATCAACGCCACCGACGACTTCGAGGTGATCCCCGTCGAGGAAGCCGGCGAGGACGGCGTCGACGAGACGGTGCAGGGCCGGCACTCCGGCAACCTGACCGTCCCCGCCTTCTGGACGGCGGAGTGGAACGACAAGCTCCCGACCCGGCAGAGCTTCATCGGAAAGAGCTACACCATCATCGAGCAGTTCGGCGAGGACCGCCCCAACGCGAGCACGGTCGTCAACGCCTACACCGGTTGTCGGATCTCGCGCGTGGGGGCCAGCAACGGCGCCCGCGGAGCGAAGACCCTCGACCTCGCCTTCTCCTACGAGCGGCGGTACAACGGCCAGCAGTGGGCGACGCTGACCGGTACCTGATCGCGCCTTCTCTCCACCCTGTAGCGTCCCGACCGGAGCCCCATGCGCGACATCACCAACCCGTTTCTCGTGCCCATTCTCGCCGACCGTGGGGGCCTGCCATCGAGCGAGTACCTGTACGTCGACGGCACCACCGGCAGCGACGCCGACAAGGCCGTGCGCTTCCGCTCCTACACTTCGGCGACGATGCTGGAGCGGCAGCGCATCGAGCGGTACACCCACGAGTACGCCGGTGGCCTCCGCGAGTTCCTCGACCTCCAGAAGGGATGCGAGGCGACGCGGCTGGCGGTGGTCAAGCAGGCGTCCGACTCGCTCTGGCCGGACGGCAGGCCGACGGCGGCTGGCGAGGAGCTCGCTGCGCAGGACAAGGCGCTCGAGGGTGCCTGGGCGGCGCTGGAGTCGCTCGAGAAGGACGGGTACCACACGATGCGCGCGATGGTCGACCGGGTGGTCTTCCTCGCCACCTGGCGCGTCCTCGTGGTGTCTCCGCCGGCCGGGTGGGAGAGCCTGGCGGATCGTCCCGGGCTCGACGAGGCCGTCTTCTACACGATCTGGAACGCCTGGCTGGCCGCAACCGAGGCCGCCCGCGCGGGAAAATAGCGACCCTCCGCGCGATCCATGCGCGTGCGGGGGGGGCGGAGGAGCGGCACCCGCTGGCGTTGGATGCGCGCGAAGAGGGCGAGTCGCTTCTGACCGCGTGGCGACTGTCCTACGAGCTTCCCCCGACCGACCCGCGGTGGACGGAAGCGACCGAGGAGATGATCCTGCGCGACCTCCTCGTGAAGAGGTACCACGACGAGCACATCCGCCGCCTCACCAACCCCGAGGCGGCGGCGGTGGAGGCACTGGCGGCGGACCCAGTCGGCTCCGCCGAGAAGCTCGAGCGCGTGAAGAAGGCGACGATGGAGGACGCCGGGACTCTTCGCGCGCTGCACAGGCTCGGACTCGGTGCTAAGCATGTGGAGAAGGTGCCGACCGAGCTCCGGCTTACGGTACGTCCCTCGTCTCCCAAGAAGGTCACCGCGCCATGAGTGAGACCACCCTCCGCGTCAAGACGCAAGCGGACATCGCGGCACTCAAGGAGTACAAGCGCGAGCTCGCCGAGCTCACGCGGGTCATCAAGGAGGCCGGAGCCGCGACGCGCGAGGCGAACGGGAGCGGTGGCGCTACCCCTCAACCCGGGGGCACTGGCCCAGCGGCGCCCGGGTACTCGCCGAGCAGCGGCTCCCCGCTGCCGTCCCCGACGACGGGCCCGGGGGCAGCTGGGTCAATCCCAGCGCCTTCGCCGGCGCCCACGGCGCCTCCGCCTGGCTCCGGCGCATCAATGTCGGCGGCGCCGTCCGGCGGCTGGTCGGGCTCGTCGGGATCGTCGGGGCAACAAGACTGGCGCGAGCGGCAGGTACAGCAGCTCCTTCAGCTCAAGAACCAAGGCCAAGCGTACCTCGGCCACATGGGAGCCACGGCGGTCGGGCTCGGGCTCGGCGCCTCGATCACGGGCTTCCTGCTCAACTCGGGCCAGAAGTACCTGGAGCTCTCCAAGATCATCACGCACGTCGGCGCCCGCTTCCGCGAGGCCGAGTCGAACGTGATCGGGTTCGGTGGCGCGATGGGCTACACGATCGGTCAGACGGCCGGGCTCGTGGAGTCGCTCGGCAGCGTGCGCGACACGTTCGGCCGCGGCGAGTTCCTTCGCTCCACCGGCTTCGCGCGGACGATGGGCATTGATCCATCGCAGGCGCTCGGCACGTTCGGCCGGCTCGGCACGCTGCGGGGGCACGACCCCTTCACGAACCGCGAGATGGCCGAGGTGTCGGGCCGAGCTCTGGCGAGCGGCATGGGGCAGGGGCGCTTTGGGGAGTACCTCGAGGGCGTGCGCGCCACCGGGGAGGCCCAGTTCGCTGCCACCGGGCACTACGACTTCCGGAGTTCGATGGCGGCCATGAACATCCCGGGGCTCGCGTTCGGGTCTGGCGACCCCCGGGCGCAGGGGGAGGCCGGCCAGCAACTCATGGGTGGCCTGCACTCCACCATGACGGGCAACCCTGCGATGCAGACGTTCCTCATGCGGGCGATGGGCTACGGGTCGAAGTCGGGGCCAGGCTACATCGACATGCGCAAGCGCCTCGAGGCCGGCGTCTACGACCCCCAGAACGTGCTGGATATGTTCAAGGCCTTCCGCGCCCGGGGGATGGGCAAGGGCGCGATGTTCCGGGCGCTGGAGTCGGTGTCGGGCGGCAACCTCAAGGCGTGGCAGATCGAGGGGCTCGTCAACGGTCTCGGCGACGAGGGCAACCTCAAAACGCTCGAGCGCGACATGGGCGGCGACTACGCGGCCTCCTACGTGTCGCGCTTCACCGGCGGCGGGGAGGCCGACTTCGTGGCCTCGGGGCGCTCGCGCATCAGCATGGGCGAGGGGCGCGCTCTCCAGATGGAGGGAATGCAGATGAAGGTCGGCGACACCGTGGCGCAAGTCATGGTCGATATGACCGACGTCATGATCAACCTCGCGAAGACGGGCCAGAACCTTCTCGGTATCGACTTCGAGACCCTCATCAAGGACCTCTCCGGCACCATCAAGGACCTCTCTGGTAAGATGGAGCGAGCCAGCCGACCGGGCGCCTACTTCCGCGAGGAGATCCTTGAGGCGCCTGCAAAGATGCTCACCGATCAACAGGCGTTCGATCTCGACCAGGGGCTACGCACCAGGTACGCCGGCCCGGGCTGGGGCCTGGTGCAGGGCATGTACCACCTCACCGACAACTACGGCACCGCGGGCGGGGGAGGACAGTCGCCGTGAGCGTCCACGTCCGGCAAGGACCGCCCAAGGTCACCGTGTGGACGGGAGCAACCGTCGAGAGCCAGATCGTGCTCGACCAGGATGTCGTCGCGATGGACGTGCAGGGCTCCGTGGACGGCCTGTACCAGTGGACGCTCACGCTTCTTCCGCGCGCGTCGACCAACCGGCAGACGCCCGGAGACATCCGCCGCGTGTCCACGCTGTACAAGCAGCTCCGCGCGAACCAGGTGGTCTCGCTGGGCTTCGAGGTGCGCGGCGGGATCGGGCTCGGCCTGATCAACTCCGTGCGCCGCACGGCCACCCACGGCGGCCCGGCGGCGGGTGTCGGCCTCGTGATCGCTGGCATGGGCATCGGCAAGGTGCTCATGCGGGACGTCGTGATCCGCGCGACGCTGAATATCCACGACTACCCCGTCTTCCGCGAGAAGGTGGAGGCCGCACTCGGCGCCACGAACCCGGTGATATTCGACGTGGCCGGTGTGTGGGGTCCCGAGTCGCGCGACGGCGTGCCGACGTTCCTCGCCCAGTCCGTCGCCGACGTGGTGAAGTGGCTGCTCGAGACGGCGCCGTCGATGCGGCTTCCGCTGCTCGCCGCGGCGACCGGTGGCGAGGGCCGGCCGAGCGACTACTTCGACACCTCCAAGAGCATCACGACGTGGAACGACGGCCGAGTCTTCTCCGAGACGCTCAGCGACTACCAAGGGAGCCTCTGGCAGTTCATCCGCGGCATCCTCGACGTCGACTTCTACGAGTGCTGGGTGGACACGATGCCGCCCCCGGATGGCAGCGACTTCCCGACGCCTCACCTCGTCATTCGGCCCAAGCCCTTCGACGAGCCGGAGCATGAGTTCGCGCCCGTCACCGAGGAGACCGGCCTGACGTGGAGCGACCTCCGCACCTTCGTCGAGCGGCTCCCCTACCACGACATCGACCTCTCCGAGGTGGTGCAAGAGAGCCTCGGCGTCGGCGATCAGGACGCTTATGCCTACTACGGCGTGACGTCGCAGCACGACCTGATCGCCAACTCGGAGGCGCAGTCGCGGGGGCTCTTCTACCCGCTGATCGACACCTACACGGCCAAGAAGTTCGGGATGTCGAAGTACGACGCCCGAATGACGCTCGTGGGCGGCGACGTCGCGAAGATGGCGGAGGGCCAGGAGGACTACGGCGCCGAGGTATCCAGTGAGGTCTTCGAGGCCCGGAACCGCCTCTTCAACTGGTACCGCCTCAACCCCTACTACGAGAGCGGCAGCATCACCGTCGTAGGGCGCGACTTCTACCGGCCGGGCGACCCGGTGCGGCTCGGCTGGGTCGACCTCCAGTACGGCGACGAGCCGGGCGCCACCTACTACTGTCCGGCCGTGCGGTGGAGCTGGAGCCACGGCGGGCATTACCTGTGCACCCTCACTCTCACCCGGGGGCACAACGCCGCGATGGTCGCCGCGCTCAAGGCCGAGATCCTCGCCGACGCTCCGACGATCAACCCCGATCACTTCGTCGTGGCGGGGTAGGCGATGGCTGACCCCACGATCCCGCGGCATGACGGTCGGCGCCCCCGGTCGCTCACCTCCGGGTGGTTCGTCGACTACGGGGGCCGCATCGTCCTCCGCGACCGGTGGGGGAACACCTGGGCGGAGGACTCGGTGTCGGTCGTGCAGGGCGGCTTCGGGTACCGCGAAGACGGCGCCCAGAAGCTCCCGCGCCCGTTCAAGTACGACGCGAGCGGGGCCACCGTGATCCACGGCGACGTCGTCCTGATCGACTTCCTCGACGCCAACCCGAAGACGCCGATCGTCGTGGGGGGCGTCCGGTCGGCGAAGGAGAGCGGTTTCCTCGCCCGAGGCTACGCCGACGAGGCCGCGCCATACAACCGCGGGGCGGCGCGCCTGCGGTCGCTCGACACGGCCGGCAACGTCACCGGCGAGGTCCGGCTCGACATCCACGGCGACCGAGGCGACGGAACGGCGAAGCTCTCGGCGACGTCCGCGATCGAGCTCCTCGTCTCCGACGACCTCGAGACCGAGAGCGCGCCGATCCGCATCACCATCGCCGGCGGCAAGGTGACGGTGGAGGGCGGCGGCCTCACCGAGGCGGTGCTCAAGGCGACCACGTTCCAGTCCGACCTGGCCGCCGGCCTGACCGAGGTGGTGGCTGCCCTCGGCGCGCTCGGCCTGCCGGCCGTGAGTCTCGGCGTGGTGGTCGCAACGGCGACGGCCGGCACCTACGCCGCGGCGAAGCTGGAGGCCGAGTAGATGCCGCAGAGCACCCCTTCCGACCAGCTCGTCACCAAGCTCGACGAGATGGCCCAGCAGACCATCGGGGCCGCCTACAGCGGCCTCGGCGCGGCCTTCCGTGCCGGCCTCTGGAAGGTGATCGCCGACGCGCTCGTCGCATGGTCGCCAACACAGGCGCTCGTGCGGTGGCGAGTGCAGGACATCGCGGCCGCCACGTTCACCTTCGAGATCGGCGGAGTCGTGTCGTTGAGCGACCCGCTGGCCTACGCGCCGTCGACCGTGGAGGGGCTACGTGGCGCCTTCGTGCTCCTCCGCGGTGGCGTGGACAACATGCTCTGGGTGGAAGACACGCCCAACGCAGCGGCCGAGTGGACGATCGACAATCTCAACCGCGTCGTGATCTTCGGCGACGTCACGCAGAGCGGGGCCACCTACCGGGTGCGCTACGCCACGACGGCATAGGAGGCTGGCATGGCAGTAGGCGCCAACGGCGGCGGAAATCTCAACATCCTCGTCTTCGAGGTGGGGATCGTCACGGTTGAGCCCACCAGCGGCGCCGAGACGGTGACCACCGTGTCGGTGCATCCGCTCGTCGTGGCGCCGCGGTCGATCCGGTACACCGACGCGACGCGCTCGCCGGTCATGGAAACGACCGGCGGCGCCATCCTGACGCGGGCGGGCCGAGCTCTTCGCAGCGTTCAACTCGACGGCATGTTCGGCGTCGAGACCCGCGGACTGGGGCCCTACATCGGCAGCGGCGAGATGCGCTTTCAACGGTTCTACAAGGAGGTTGTGCGGCTGTCAGATGCGTTGCTGGCGGAGGACGTGCAGGCGGCCGTCGACATCCTCAACGGCACGCCGGGCATCAGCCTGCTCGTGCGGCCGTTCGTCGAGGGCCAGTCGCGCTTCTACCTCAACTTCTACGACTTCTGGAACGACACCGCGTTCCAGTGCTTGCTCGCGGGCTTCAACTGGAGCCGCGAACACCGCAACGGCGGCGCGACGGGCAACGTGTCCTACCAGATGGCCGTCAAGGAGGTAGGCCCGATCAAGGAGGGCGGGCTCGGAAACGAGGTGATCAGCACGCTCCTCACGATCCTCGGCACGTGGGACGACATCAACGACGTCGTGGGCGCCTACACCGTCACCGAGATCATCGACGCCGGGGTGGCGGTGGTGGCCATCGCCGCCGGCGAGCTCGCCGACTCGGTGGAGGCGGTCAACGCGCAGGTGAACGCGGTGCAGTCGCTCATGGGTGGCCACACCGCGGCCAGCCTTTCCACGAGCTCCTCACTCGACGGCCTCGCCGCGTTCTTCTCCAACTGCGAGCGACTCGTCACCAGCGGCGAGGAGGTCGTCACCGGCCTCAATCAGGCGCTCGGCACGGGCGAGTTCGACAACGACACCGGCGCGATCAACCCGTCGCGGGTCCGCAACGAGGGCGAGAACGACGCGCTGGAGATGGCCGGCCGCATCCACGCCGCCGAGGAGGTGGTCGACGCCGGGCGGTTCTACCTGGCTGCCGGCAAGTTCTTCGGCATGAGCCGCAGCAGCTTCCAGTCGTTCGTGACCAGCGGCGGCGTGCTCGGCGTTCTCGGGCCGGACACGGCCGGTTCGGAGAAGCACACGGTCTCGATCGTCGACACGCCCGGCTCGCTCGAGCGCCTCTACGGCGTGTCGTGGGCGCGCATCCTCGAGGTCAACGACATGACCCCCGACGAGGCGCTCTACCCGGGCACCGTGCTCGAGATCCCAGTGTCGCGCCCGAAGGGGGCGCAGGGCATCCGGGGCCTCCCGACGTTCGACTCTCACGTGGGCAAGCGCGCCTGGGGCATCGACCTCCCGCTGGAGCTCACCGCGGTCGACGGCCACGTCGTCACCGTGTCGGAGGAGGCCGTGCTCAAGCAGGGCGCGCAGTTCTTGACCGAGCTGGCCTCCGACGACCTCTTGCGCGCCGTGCAGTCCATTCCCGAGGCGGCGAAGTCGCGCTACCTTTCGCGGCGCCTGGCCGCGCTCTTCCTACTCGACGGGCGGTTCGCCTCCACCGAGGACATCACCGTCAGGCTTGACCCCGGAGGGTTCGACGTGGAGGCGACGCTCCACGCGATCAACGGGGGCACCATCACCACCGGAGGCTCGCCGTGAGCACCCTGCCCAGCATTCGTGATCGCCGCTCGCTCGTGCAGGAGTGGATTCGGCGGTTCACCGCCTACACCGACTCCGTCACCTGGTTTGGGCCTACGTCGGTCATGCGGGCGTGGGCGGAGGCTACGGCCGGCCTCGCCGAGGGCGCGTACCTGCTCTTCGTGGCGCTGCTCAAGCGGGTGACGCTCATGGCCTCGTCGGGCGATGCTCTCACGCAGGTAATGGCGGAGCGCGGCTCCCCACGGCTCGGCGAGCAGGCGGCCAAGCTCCTCGTGGTCTTTCAGCCGAGCATGGCGAACGTCACGTTGATCACGCTCGGGCCCCCCGACGTGCTCGACGTCGACGACGCCTCTCCGTTCCTTGCGGGTGACACCATCCGCATCCGCAGCGGCGACGGCTCCGTGACCGAGGTGGTGACGATCGGCGGCATCCTCGGCAACCAGATCACCCTCACCGGGGCGCTCGTCAACGCCTACAACCCGGCCACCGACGACGTCGACATCCTGATCCGACTGACGATCCCGGCCGGCACCGAGATCGAAACCTCCACCGGCGTCACCTTCGCGACGCTGGCCAGCCTCGACACGAGCGACTCCAACGCGGTTCTCGACGGCGAGAGCACCTTCGTCGGCCTCGCCGACAAGGTGTGGTGCGAGTGCGCCACCAAGGGGTCGGCGGGCAACGTAGAGCCGCTCGCCGTCACCGGGCTCACCACGCCCATCCGCGGCATCGAGTCCGTCTTCAACCCCGAGGCTGGTACCGGCGGCGCCGACGAGGAGAGCGACTTCGACGGCAAGTACCGCACGATGCACAGGGCGACCATCGCCAACCAAGAGACGGGCACGTGGATCGAGGCCCTGGCCCGCGAGGGCAACAGCGACGTCCTCCGTGGGATCAAGGTGACGAGCACGGCGGTCGGCACGATGTCGGCGAAGCTCCTGCACCGCAACGGCGGCACGTTCTCGACGGCGAAGCTCACCGCGCTCGAGGCCTACATGGAGCAGCGTGTCCGCTCCTACATGGTGGTCGACCTCGAGAACATCACCCTCACCGCCGTCGAGGTGGAAGCCGTGATCACGCTCGACCCTGACGCCACGCTCGAGGGCGTCGGCAAGACCGCCGCGGCGACGCTCGCGGCCTTCCTCGACTTCCGCAAGTGGGAGTTCGGTGCGGACGTCGACGAGGCCGATCTCCTCTCCATGCTGAACGCCACCCCGGGCGTTTCGACGCTCGAGACGAGCTCGTTCCTTCCGGCGGCACAGGTCGCCGTGGCCGACGACAGCCTCCCCGTTCTCACGCGCCTCTCCCTGCGGGACGCCGACACCGGCGACGTCTGGAACGCCGACCTGGCGGTGAGCTTCTAATGCCGGATCGCTCGCTGGCATGGTGGCACGCCGACTCGGAGGTCTACCCCGAGGCATTCCGGGTGCCGTGGACGCTCACCGGCGCCGGCCGCACCCTGTCCGGCGGCGCGCTGCTCTTGCAGGACGTGTCGGCGGTGTCGGTGCTCACGTACACGCGCCAACTCTTCGACGCGGATGGGACGACGCGCCTGCCCCGCTCCCGCGACTGGGTGTGGTTCCAGATCAAGGTGCGGGGCGTGAGCTCGGCGCCGGCATGGGCGAGCGGCGCCTCACCGCTCGGGTTCTACGTCGACGATGGAGCTCGGGCGCTCGGCGTATCGATCGGGTCGACCCTCCAGTTCATCGACCCCTACACCGGCACCGTGGTCGCCGGGATCGCGACGTCGTTCCCGTGGCTGTCCGACAACGTCTTCATGCTCTGCAAGGCCGGCGCGGATCGCTGGCTCCTCTGGGTCGACGGTCGCCTTCTCGGTCATGTCTCCTACACCGCCGGCGTCGCCAGCGCGGGTAGCCCGGCCGTCGGTGGGTTCGGCTGTCTCGACAGCGCGGGGCAGGCCGCGGGCTACTTCAACCAGCCGGAGCTCGCCCTCAACCAGGCGGTGCCGGCGCAGTGGAAGGTAGACCGCGCGGTGTCGGGGCTCCCGGTGTCGCTCCAAACGCGGTGGAGCGAGATGGCGCGCGCCGCGATGCGCGCGACCGTCGGTCTCTTCGAGACGCCGCTCCGCCTTCTCGAGGAGGCGTGGCGCGACCTCACGGCCGCGCGCCTCGTCGGGACGGCCTACTCCTTCACCGGCGAGCGCCTGCCCTCTCTTGAGAGCCCGGCGTGGACGTTGCTAACGGCGGCCGATCTGAGTGTGGAGCGAGAGCGCCTCCGCATCGACGCAGGTGGCGTCACCGCGACCGGCGTGCGCGCGACGGTGGCGCTGCCGGCCACCGGGCTCCCCAACGACGTCGAGTACATGCTCCGCGCCACGTGGACGGTGCGCGAGTACAGCCCTGACGCCCAGGGGCGGGTGGGCCCCTACATGCAGGCCATCAACGGCGACGGCCGGGTGACGGCCCAACTCGTCGAGGTCACCGCCGGAGAGGCGTGGGCGTGGGTTCTCACCGACGACTCGCTCACCGCTGCCCTGACCGTGATCGGCACCGTGAGCTGGCGCGTCGACATCGCACAGCCGCACGAGGTCGAGATCCAAGTGCTCGGGCGCGACTGGGTGCTCCTGCTCGTGAACCGACGCATCGTCGACCGCATCCCCTACTCCCTCGTCACGCCGGGCCCGTCCCCGTACCAGTTCGAGCTCGGCAGCGCGGGCGCCGGCGCCGGCGCCACGGGCGTCTTCCTGCTCGAGAACGTGACGGCCGAGCGGCGCCTCTGCGACCTCTCGCGGCGGCCCCTCCTCCTCCAGAACGCCGTGGAGCGGTTGATCTTCGTCGGTGGGTGCGAGCGCAACGACGAGCTCGAGACGTGGATGCAGCATCACCACGAGGTCGAGGGTCTCCGCGGCTCCACGCAGGGCATGACGCTGGAGATGCGGCGGCTTGCCTGCAACGAGGACTGCTACGTCGTGGACGACGTCACCCAAACGTCGTGGTATCTCGAGGTCACCTACCCGGAGGTGACGCCGATCTGGCTGGAGACCAACGGGCGCCTCGTCGACGTGATCGTCGAGTTCGGCGTGGGCTCCCTCAACTTCTCGCCGCAGGAGCTCGCCGACCTCGCGGCCCGGTACCTCGTTCCGGCGAGCGTGCCGGAGCTTCAATACTTCATCTGTCTCGCGGCCAGGTGCACGGCCGGCACCTTCGTCCCGGCGCCGGGCTCCACGCGCGTTACCGTCGTCACCACCGAAGGCTTCGAGGTCGGTGATACGATCACGATTCGCAACCCCGGGAACACCGAGTCGGAAACCCAGGTGGTTCAGCTGGTGCTTTCCGACACTCAGCTCAACATCGGCGAGACGAGCTTCGCGCCGTACCCCATCAACTCTATGATCCGCAAGACGCTCGCCACCACGTAGGAGGCACCCATGCCCGCATCCGACGGCCTTCTCTACCTCCAGAACCTCAAGATCGGCGTCGACGAGCTCCAGTGGCTCCAAGCGACCAACGACGAGAACGCACGCCAGTTCCGGCTCGGCACCATGCTCACCGACGGCCTCGTTCTCGGGCGGCGCCCTGACGGCGGGCTCGACACCAACTGGCTCGTGCACGACGACGACGACGACGGGACGATCACGGTCGTCGCCGCAGCAGAGTCGGGCGTCAAGCCGGGCTACGCCGCGCTCGTCGACGACGAGGGGTACGCGGCGGTCCTCGATCGCGACGTCAGCCTGATCACCCTCCCCAACAACAACACCTGGTACACGATCCTCGCCGAGGCCGTCGACACCCAGTACGAGGAGGGCACGCTCACCCTTACGGCGGGCTCGGCGACCATTCTGGGCACCAACACCCGGTTCACCCAGCTCTCCGGCAAGACGTCGTCCGGCTTCGGCCGCGGCACCCGGATCAGGATCGACGCGGCCGACTCCTCTGGCGGCAACGCGGGCACCTACGAGGTCGACGTGATCGTGAGCGACACAGAGCTCGACCTCGTCGAGGTCATTCCCGGCGCCAACGACACGATCCCGCGGTGGACGGTCGCGGGCGACTTCCTCACCACCATCCCGGCGGACCCCGACATCCACCAGCGCAGGGTCATGCAGATCACGCGCAACCCGGGCGGGATCACGCGCGAGCCTGCCAGCGGCAAGTACCCGCTGGCGGACGTGAAGCGCAACGACGCGCTCTCTCCGCGGGTTCAGTTCATCGACCGGCGCGAACAACGGATGTACCGGTCGGCGGTACCCTCCGGCCTGCGGACGTCGCAGGTGACGACGGTGGTGCCGCAGGCGAACCACGACCTCTCCGGTGGCCCCCCCTTCACCCCCTCGCTCAACTACGGGTTTGGCCGCCTCGCGGTCGCCAACGCGGTCGCCAACGCGGTCTGCCCGTGCCTGGGCTCAGGCAGCCAGCCGAATCGCACGCTCCTCCTCACCGAGGACGGCGGGACCATCTACGCGGCACGCGACGACGACCCCACCGGCGGCGCTCTCGGCCTGCTCTTCATCCCCACGGGCGCCACGTTCGTCGGGGCCCAGCCGTCGCTCGCGCGCCTGCCTGCGGGCACGTCGTCGACGCATGTGTGCTGCTACGTCGACGGTGGCATTCTTCAAGCGCGCGTCTCCACCAACGACGGAACGGCATGGGGCGGCGCTGTCACCGTTCTAGATCCGACGCTGATCGACCCGGCGGACACCTGCGCCTGGCCGAGCGTGATCCGCCTGATCAACGGCCGACTCCTCGTCGCGGTCGAATACTTCGACGACTCGGCGGGCCTCACCTTCATCGTCGGCGCCACGTCCGACGACAACGGCGCGACGTGGGACAACAACGGCGGCGTCGGCTACGCGATCAAGTCGGTCCCCGGCCCGGTCCCGCCTGCCGCAGACATCGGCCGGCCGTCACTGGGGCAGAGTGCCGACGGCCGGATCTGGTGCGCCTACACCGTTGACGGCGACGACATCGGCATCCTGTACTCCGACGACTACACGGGGCACTTCTCCGGCGCGCCGTCGACGGCCACCAACATCGTCATCGAGGACAACGGCTTCTTCACGACGGTCAACTCGCCGGCGCTCTGGGTGTCGCCCGACGGCCAGCCCATCATCTTCTTCCAAGGGTACCGGCTCGCGACGACGCACAGCTATGTCTGTTACGCCGCGGTCGGCTACACGCGCGACTCGCGCTACGTGCTGCACCAGCGCGTCCTCTTCGACAACGACGCCGCGCTCGGTGCGGCGCAGGACCTCGGCCTCGCGGTGTGTCAGGACAACGGTGGGTCGCTCACCTTCGCCTGGCTCTACACGCCGTCGGTGACCGACGACACCTACGTCGCGAGGCTCCTGCCGGTGTCGATGCCGTACCAGAGCGGCGGGAACAACCGCTACCAGCCGGTGTAGCCCTACAGGACCTCGAGGTGGTCGTGCTTCGGCACCCCGTACTGCGGGAGGAGCCGGCGCACCTCGTCGAGGTCGGCGAGGCGGCCGCGCCCACGCCACGGGAGCGCCAGCACACGGACGCGGTCGCCCCGCACCACGAGGACGGGGAGGTACCCCGTCCGGCGCTGCTTCTTCGCCCAGTCGGCGGTGTCGGCGCGGTGGTAGTCGAGGTGCTCGGCAGACACGCGGCTCCGCATCGACCCGCGCGCCGAGATCCGCACCTCGGCACCGACGGGGATGGGTTGCAGCCAGCCGAGCTCGGCGAGCAGGACCGCGGCGAGGTGCTCGACGAGCTCGACGGCGCTCCCCGATGGCGGCGAGTTCGCGGTGTGGCCGAGCTCCGCCCACGCCAGCAGCCGCGGGCTCGCGAACCCGTCGTCGGCGACCACGGCGAGCCGGCCGAGGTCGACGTGGTCGTGAGGGGTGGCAAACGTCCACGCTCCCGCGTTCGCGTAGGGCAGGACGACCCTCGAGTCGATGTGCAGCACCTTCATGGGGTCACCTGCGCGAGGCCGTGGATGGCGATGCCAACGGCCTCGCAGGCGTCGGAGACACCGCCGAGCCGGTGGTCGGCTGACGCCGTCTTCGCCCTCGAGCGCGCGTCGGAGACGACCGCCTGGTACTGCTCCGGCCAGAAGCGGGCAACGAACCGGCACGCCGTCTCCTTCCACGCATCGCGGATCGCCTCGGCCTCCGACATTCCACGCGGGACGAGGACACCGGCCGCGCACTGCGGGCACCGCGGCGACCCCGCACCATGCAGCGCATCGTAGTTCGCGAAGTGGTCGCGGTGGCCGCACCCTGCCCAGACCTTCGTGTAGCCCTGCGCGTTCGGCGCGAGTTCGACCTTGAACCCTTGCGGCGCGCTGGAGGCGACCACGGGGGCCCGGCGGCTCGGCTCCTCGAGCAGAAAGCCGGCGCGCGCGGCCTCAATGAGCATCGTGTCGCGCCACGTGCTCGGGCCGACGAGGTGGACGCCGTGCACCCCCATGTAGGGGGCAACGATCGCGGCGGCGAGCCATCCCTGAGCGAAGCCGATGGCGCCTTGGTGGCCGTGGTCGACGTCACCGCGGGCCGTGGGCGGCGCCTTCTCCGCCCAGAGGTGGACGCAGGTGTCAGCGTGCACCCATCCGTGAAGCGTCGGACGGATGCGCTCGACGACCGACCGCTGGACGTCGCCGGAGTACATCGTGATGGCGCAGACCTCCACGAGCCGATCCTTGAGGTCGGCCGCGGGGCGCACGCGGGCCAGCCCGGTGTGGGCGTTGGAGTGGTCGATGCCGACTACGACCATGAGATACCTCCACGCCCTTCGCGGACGATCTGGTGCAGGAAGGCCGTGAACGCGCGGCCCTCGCGGAGGGTGCCGAAGAGGCCGAAGGCGGCCGGGCGCTCGGCGAGGAACGCGCGAAGCTGCTCGCTGATCCAGATCGAGAACGGCGCCTCGGCCGACCCCGGCCATTCGGCGGCATCGGCGGCCAGCTGCTCCTGCGGGCCGCGGCCGTGGCTCGCAGCGTAAGCGACATAGTTGGGGTTCCAAGCGGACACGGCGGACTCCTACAGAAGGGGAAGCTGGCGAGGGGTGGCGATGGCGACTTGACGTGCGGCCCAGTCGCGCATCATCGGAATCTTGAGCGCGGTGGTGCAGGGCACCTTCCCGCCCGGGGCGCGGAGCGCAGCGTTGCGGGCGGCGGTCCCCCACGCCTGCGAGTCGATGGAGAACACGCGCGGGTGTCCCGCGAGCTCCCGCAACGCCGCCGACTTCACGCCGAAGAGGTGGAGCTTGACGTGCGGCGGGAGCGCCTGGTGGAGGGCCCCGACGACGCGGAGAATGCCCTCGGAGCCGCGGACCTCGCGGCGACACACCGAGCCGACGCCGACGAGCTCGGGAAGGCCAGCGTGCGCGCGGTGCCAGTCGGCGCTGCACTCGTCGCCTCCACGGGGGCAGGTGCAGGGGTGGGCCGCGTCGATCGCGGCGGCGAGCTTCTCGGCGCAGCTGACGTAGTCCTCGGGCGTCCGGCCTTGGAGAATCGGCATCGGGTCGGCCACGTCGGTCACGCCTCCGGCGCGCCACGCGCCGAGCACGTCGAGGCAGTCGACATAGGTGGAGACCGTGAGCGCGATCCGCCGCTCGACTTCGGAGCGGTTGCTCGCGATCTGGGGCTCACAACAGTAGTCCATCGCCGACCACCACGCCCACGGCGCCGGAAGGCCCATAACGTCGTCGTCGCGGTCGTCGGTGCGACGGCAGAGGCCGCGGCCGCGCACGACGAGCTCCACGTACTGCTCGACGCTCCACGGGTACCCCCCGTGGTGGGCCATCGCCACGTAGCCGGCGGAGTCGAGCGCCGCGTCGGCCCACCACACCGGCAAGCCTGGCGCCTTGAACCGGCGCGCGTCCTTGTCCCAGAGGGCGCCGGCCGACACCAGCACCGGGCCCGGCGCGTTCTCGAGGAGCGCACCGCTGGCGGCGGGAACGCCGACACGGACCACGACGCGGCGGTCGGCGGCGATCACGCCAGCACCGCGCGCTCGACGGCGCCGAGAAGGTCGACGAGCTCACGGGGCGCCGCGTCGTCGAGGCGCCGCATGTTCGCGTTGTAGATGCCGGGGAGGAAGGGGCCCTCTGACGCCGCGGTGTAGATCACCCACGGGCGGGTGACGCGGCCGTCGTCGTCCTTGATACGCACCGACTTCGCGAGGTCGCGCACACAGCGGTTCAGCCGCGACACGAAGCCGGCGTCGTCGACGTTGACGAAGACGATGAACGCCTCGGAGGCGGGCTCGTCACCGGGCTCGGCCGCTACCTCCGCCGCGTTGTCCGCGTCGTAGTCCTCGACGTAGCCGAGACCGCTCGGGTGGTCGTGGGGAAGGCCGCAGTCGTCCTCCGTCACCACGAACGGCTCGGCGACGACGTCGTCCGAGAGGATGCGGACGACCGTGGCCAACGTGAGGACGTCGACGATGTCGTCTTCGCCCTCACGCTTGATCTCGATCACCTGACCGAGCACGAGTTCGGCGAGGGCGGCGCTCAACCGCTCGCACGTGGCGGGCTTGAGGTTGAGCGCGTAGCCGGCCTCGGCGACGACGTCGTCGAGCGTGCCGCTGGTGACGATCAGATCGGGAAGGCCGGTGTCGGCGGAGCAGGAAGCGAGGGAGAGAACGAACATGAAACCTCCGGGGTGCACTAAGTATAGCATAGCTGCTGCGGCTGTGCACGGAAAAAATGCACTATCTACGGAGCGTTCTGCTCGGCCCTCGTGAGCGCCTTGACGAGCGCATCGGCGAGGTAGTCGGGGAGCGCCGCGGCGCGTCGGTCGCGCTCCTCGGCGGCGGAGGCCCAGCGGGCGTTGGCGCTCGTCACCCTCGCGCGGGGGGAGCCGGCCGGGAGCGATGCCCTTGCGTCGCAGGCCTTCGCGGCGGCGTCGTGCGCAGCCAGGTAGGCGACGACGTCGCGGCGGAGGTCGGCGCGGGCGGCGGCGACGCTCACCGGCCCATCCAGTCGTGGATCACGCGGTCGGCGTCGCGGACGTCGACGAGGAGGCCGCCGCAGCCGACGGCGAAGAAGAGGCACAGCAGAGCGGCGCCGAGGAGGTTGCAGGCGAGGCCGAGGAGGGTACGCATCAGAAGGCTCCGAGGGTGGGACGGGACAGAGAGACGGCGACGGCGTGGCGGCGAACCCAGATCGGCGAGGCCGACAGCTGGAAGCGGACACCGGCGCGGGCGAGGAGGAGGGTGTGGGCCATGACGGAGGCCACGGCCGCGGCCGCCGGCGGCGGGACCGAGTTGCCGATGTGCTCGCGCCAGCCGGAGTCGGAGCGCCCGTCGAGGGGGCGCTCGGTGAGCTCCTCCCACGGGTACCCTTGGAGCGCGGCGAGCTCGAGCGTGGTGAAGGGACGGTTCCACGTGTTCCAGAGCGAGACGATCACGGGGGGCACGTCGGGGCGCTCGTGGAGGGGGATGCGAACATCCGTCACCGAGCCTGACCCGTTGTCGTAGTTGCCGGCGCCGGCGGTCACGCGCACGTCGCCGAGCGAGAAGTGGCCGGCGCCCGGGGCCGCCTGCGAGGTCACGGAGCCCATCGACTCCTCCCAGCGGGTCACACCGTAGGCCTCCCGGGTGGTCGACATCGGCCGCACGTCGGCCACGGAGAGGCCGCCGGCGGAGGGCGCCCCGCCACCGGTCACGGCCTGGCTCGCCTCGTCCCACCGGACCACGCGGTAGACGTTGTTAAACCGGCCCTCGCCGAGCCGAATGTCGCCGAGCGAGAATGCACCGTTGGAGGGGCGGCTCTCGCACGCGACGGCGCCGGCCGGCGAGCCGTAGGGGACGACGCCGAGCTCGCCCCCGCCCCAGTTGCGCGACGTGACACCGCGCACGTCCCCGATGGCGTAGGCGCCCTCGCCGGTGCCGTTCGCCGAGATCACGGTGCGCGATGCGCCATCCCACGGCGCGACGTTGTACTTGCCGTGAGAGCCCGCCATCGGGCGCACGTCGTCGACGGGGCATGTGTCGCCACCGAGCCGGGTGATCGCGAGCCGGGTGAGGTCCAACCCGTGCAGGCTGCGGGCGTCCTTGCCGGGCTGGATCAGGGCGAGGCGGATGTAGGTCTCCCACGTGCACCGCGGGAGCCGGTGCATCGCGCCGGAGCCGGGCGCCTCGGGCATGGGCAGAAGGCCGACGACCTCGCCCACGGACAGGACGCGGCGCTTCGGCGGCTCGTACAGGAACGGGGGCACCTTCGCAAGGTGCCGGGCGACCAGAAGGAAGCGGTTGCGGTGCTGCGCGAGGCCGCCGATCTCACCGCAGTCGTGCGACGACTCGTTCACGGCGTAGCCGGCGATCTCGAGCTCGTGCCGAATGTCGTCGAGGAGGGCCCGGCCGCGCTGGGCGATGCGCGGCACGTTCTCGAAGATCACGAGCGACGGCGGGTCGCCTTCGAACGCCTCCAGCATCAACCGGACACCGCGGACGGTGAGCCGGTTGAGCGCCTGGTACTTCTCCGACGCGGCGGCCGCGTTGTTGAGCAGGCCGGAGAACCCCTTGCACGGGGCCGAAAGGAACACGATGTCGGGGTTCTCGCCGTGGGCGGCGGCGCGGATGTCGGAGGCCGTGGCCTCGCGCCAGCTGGCCGGCGGCGCCTTGCCGTGGAAGGCGGTGTACTGCTCGACGTCGAAGAGGTCGAGGCACGTTGCGGGCGTGCCGACGAGCCGGGTGAAGTCGCGGCACGCACCCGCGTCGACGTCGACACCACCCACGCACTCCATCTTGGCGACGAGCTTCCCGTGGCGAGCGAACCCGCGGTTGAACCCGAGGGCCCCGCCGCCGGAGCCGGCGAAGAGGTGGAAGTGGCGAATTCGGACGGCTTCTTCGAAGAGGTGCATCGGGTGTTCCTTGGTGGAGAGCTAACTATAGCATAGCGGTGTATGCAGCGCAAGCGGCGTTCAAGCTGCCCGTTCGGCCGTGGTGAAGCCACGGAAGCGGTTGCGCGTCTCGACGGCGACGATGCGGCCGGCGGCGCGCAGGGTGCGCTCGGCCTCGGCGACGTCGAGGATCGTGGCGCCGCCGAGGGCGTCGGCGATGGCGGTGGAGCCGAGGGGGACCGGGCTCGCCGCGAGCACCGCGTACACGGCCTCGGGGTCTACCCACGCGCGCGGCTTCACCATCGCCGGCGTCCACCGGGGCCAGAGCTCCTCGCCGCGCTGGGCGCGGGTGCGGATGTACGTCCAGATCGTCCAGTGGGTCGAGGGGCCCGCGGTGGAGATCAACGGCGAGGCGGCCAAGATGGCGTCGATCTCCAGAATGACCGCGGCCCCTGCGGTGGCCATAGCCTCGGCGCGCGCCTGAGCGGCCTCCGAGACGAACCACGCGAGCTTCTCGTCGTAGCTCTGGGCGGCGCTCGTGCGGATGTCGTGGCGGCGCTCGGCGAGCCCTTGCGCGGTGTAGACGGGCGTGAGGCCGAGCAGCGCGAGGATCGGCGCCTGCTCGGCCGCCTTCTGGGTCTTCTTCCGCGCGAGGGTGTGGTCGAGCTTCGTCGGGACGATGGGATCAGACACGGGAGGCCTCCACACGCCGGATCAGCTCGGCGGCACGGCGAGAGGGTTGACGGGTGAGGAAGCCGCGGCCGCGGCCGCTGGCGTAGTCGGGTGGGGATGAAAACTGCGCCGCGGTCGGGTCGACGACGCGGCCGTCGCGGTGGCGGATGAACCAGTGGGGGGCCCCGCCGACGCTCACACTCACGGGCGTCCACCCAGCGGCGCGGCCCCCGAGCATGTGGAAGGCCGCCTCGGATGCGACGTAGCAGTGACCCGCGACTGGACACGCCGAGCCGCGCCAGGGCGCCCGGCGGAGGTCGTCGGTGAGGGCGGCAACGATGGCGGCAACGATGGCGGCGCTCACTCCCACCCCATCGCCTCGTTGTAGGCGACGACGCCGAGGCCCATGCCAGCCTCGGTCGCGAGCTCGAGACGGTCGGCGGCGCGCTCGCGCGCCTGCGCTCGGGCGTTCGCCTTGCGGAGCCGGCGCTCCATGTGGACGTCGGGGCCGTCGATCTCCACCCACACTTCACCCGTCGCGCCGGCGATGGTGTTGCGGATGTAGGTGCTCATGGAGGAGGGGTCGGCGTAGGCCGCACGGGCGGCCGCGAGGTCGGCGAAGTCACCACCGGTCCAGCAGTCGTCGTTGGTGCCGGGCTTCGAACCCCAGATGTTCACGGTGTACATGGCAGACTCCAGAAGGGCCGACGGGATGCCGGCCACGTTCGAAGCATAGCATACCAGAGCGCGGCGGCAAGAAGAAAAAGGGCGGCAAAACGAACGGTTGCACCTGCATGTGGCTATGCTATACTAAGGGCATGAAGAACGAACCGCCCCCCGCCTCCACCATGCAGTCCCGCTTCCCGGTGGGCATGGTCTTCCGCGCGCCCTTCGGTCACCACATGGCCGGAGAAACCTGCGAGGTCGCCATGCACTGCAAGGACGACATCGTCTTCTTCGAGCGCCACCTGTCCGGTGGCCTCAACGTCGTCGAGGAGGACACCTTCGCGGGCTGGGTGATGGTCTACGATCCCAGGTACCCGCACATTTTCGGGGCGCGCGAGGCCCTGCGGGTGTGCCGTCGCTCCTTCACTGAGGAGTGCGTTGACGTCCTCCCGGGGCATTGGCTCTACCGCCAGCCGCGTCCCATTCCTCTCGCCCAGCTGCGCGCTGCCGCTGCCGCGGTGGGGGCCGAATGAACACGCAGTCGCTCACCACGATCAACCTCGGCCTCGGCCGTGACTCGATCGCCATGCTCTGCCTTCTCGCCGAGGGCAGGCTCCTCGTCGACGGGGTCGCGCTCCGCGCCGAGGACGTCGACGCCGTGGTCTTCGCCGACACCGGCGCGGAGTGGGGTCACACCTACGCGCTTCTGCCGCGGGTTCGCGAGCTCTGTGCGCGGCTCGGCGTGCGCTTTCTCAACCTCGCGAAGCCGCCGGCGGACGTGTGGCGCGCGAACCAGCGGGCGAAGGGGAGCCGCGAGACGCCGGTGTGGGCGTCCGACGAGGGCGGCACCATTGAGGAGAAGGCGGCGCGTGGGCACTACCACCTCCGGCTCCCCATCATCGACGAGTACCTCCGGTTCGGCACGATCGCGGTGACGGTGTCAGCCTCGTGCACAAGCAACCACAAGGTCGGGCCGATCCGGCGCTGCATGGACGATCTGGCCTTGGAGCGGTTCGGCATCGGAAACCGGGTGTGGGCGCACCAGGCGCGCAAGGGGCTCCGCCCGAAGCACCGCGTCCTGATCGGCATCGCCTCCGACGAGGCCGATCGCGCAATCGACACCGGCCGCCCCTACTACGAGCGGCCAGTGTACCCGCTCGTCGACATGGGCATCTCCACGGGCGACGAGGCCGCCATCTTGGAGCGCCACGGGTTCGGCGGCGTCTACAAGAGCGGGTGCGTGATGTGCCCCTATCAGGGAGCCGGGTGGTTCTGGGTGCTCCGCGAGACCGACCCGGTGCGGTGGGCCGAGGTCGTCGCCTACGAGGCGCGCGCGCTGGAGAAGAACCCCAAGCTCGGGGGCATCGTCGGGGGCGTGCCGGTGGCCGAGGCCGTGCTCCGGTGGCGTGCGCGCAACCCCTCGGCGACCTTCGAGGATGTGCTCGCCAAGAGCTACTCCCGCTGCAAGGCGAGCGACGCGCAGCTGCCCCTGTTCGACCTCACGTGGTCGGCCGCGTAGCGGCGCGCCGGGTTGAAAAAAGATTCAAGTCGCCGGCTGGCGTGCCGATCTACAGGGAGAGGTGCACGATGATGGACTCCGAGGACTACCACACCGGCCGCGCGGCGGCCTACCACACCGCGGTCGGCCTTCTACGCCGGGTTCGCTGCGACCCCGCGGTCGTGCACGAGCTCGAACGGCTCCAGCTCGCGGCCGAGGCCGCGGCCAACGTGCGGGCCGGTGCGGCACCGTGCCCTACGTGCGAGCGTGATGCCCCACGGAACGGGTTGCAGAGCCACCCCCAGCTGGGGTAGAACGAAAACACTCCAAGGTGGCGTGTGGCGCTCAAGCTCGACGTGGTCGGTGTCGTGGGTGCGCAGTGCTCCCGCCCCGGGAGCGCGTGATGCTCCCGGCGCAGAGGCCAGCCGAGGACGACGCACCCGTGCGGTGGTACGATCATTGGGCCGTCAAGGTGCTCGTCTGGTCGGTGCCGGTGGTGTTCAGCACCGGCATCGCCTACGCCAGTCTCGGCGTGCTCGCGGACGACGTCGACCGCCTCAAGGAAGCCGATGCCGACAAGCGGATCACGGTGATCGAGGAGCGCGTCAAGCACCTCGAGGAGCTACAGAAGATCGTCTCGACTACGAACGAGAACGTGATCCGCCTCTGCCAGGCGCAAGGCGTCGCCTGCAAGTAGGCGCGCCCAGCGGCCAACCTACTCCTGCGCCCAGTCGAGCTCGCGCACGCGGGCGATGTCCGCGGCGCTGAGCGCCTCGTCCTTCCAGCTCACCCAGCGCGTAACGGTGTCGCCGGTGTAGCCCTTGCGCCACACCATGAAGGCGTACTCGGTGGCGTCGCCGCCCTCTCCCGTGAAGTCTGGCCGCTCGCGGAGGACGTAGACGCGCCACGGGGGGAAGCGTCGGAAGAACTCGTAGCGTTCCTGGCTCGCGAGGAAGTTGATCCGGAGAAGGAAGCCGAGGAGACCGTCGCGGCGGAGCAGGTACAGGGCGTGTTCGACGTGCGCCTGTGCCTTCACGTAGGGGGGGTTCCCGAGGATGGCGTCGTAGCGGTTCGGCTCGAGCACGTCTTCGAAGCGGCAGGTGCGCACCGCGACCTCGTGCCCCGGGATGCACGTGCGAAGCGCCGGCGCGGCCTCGCGGCGCTTCTCGACGGCGGTGATCACGAGGCCGTGCGCCTGGTGCGTGGCGACCACGAACGAGCCGGAGCCTGCGCTGGGCTCGAGCGTGAGGTCGTCGGCGTGGAGCTCGATCAGAGACGCGAGCACCAGCGCGCACCGCGGCGGCGTGAGGTAGGTGTCCTCGTCGTTGCGCACGGTCTTCGCGCCTTCGGCCTTCGGCCGGCCCGTGGCGCTCATGTCGCGCTCCCGGCCTTCTTGCCCGCCTCGCGGAGCTTCTTGGCCGCCTTGCGAGCGTCCGCAGCGGTGACGGTGACCGACCCGCTGGTCGTGCTGATCGTCACCTTCGTATCGGGGCCGAGGGCCCGCATGAACGCGGCCGCACCGGCTCGGGCATCGCTACCCGAGTAGACCGCCTCGCGGCGCCGCTCCAGCGCGGAGGGGGCCCCGAGGATGGGCGCGACGACTCCGAGCTCCGCGGGCGACGGCATGTCCTCGTACCATTCCACCTTCGGGGCGACGCTGCCGGGCCAGAGTTGCGACTGGCGCGCCTCGGTGATCAGCTCCTCCAGCGGGCCGGCGTCGAAGGCGTGCATGAGGAGCCGGATGTAGGTCGCCACCTCCGACATCGTCTCCGCGCGTTCGAAGCACGCGGCATCGAAGTCGCCGTCGCCCCAGTCCTCGCCGCCGACCACCTTGCACGCCTTGACCGTGCCGTCGTTGTCGAGTCGGACTTCGAACGACCTCGTCGAGGGAGAGGGCTCGACGATCACGAGGCTCACTTCGCGGACGCGGACGCGGGCCTCTTCGCCCACCCAGCGCAGCGCGTCCTTCACGGCCTCGGCGCCCTCGGCTCGAATGAAGTCGGTTTCGTCGGTGGCGATCTGCACCTTGCCGTCGAGCACGAGCTGGAAGACGACGGGCTCGTCGTGCTCGGGGACGTCGCGAAACACGGCCCAGCTTTCCGTGTTCGCCTTCTCGGTGAGGAAGGCGAGCCAGCGGTCTCCGATCTCGGAGGGGAGGGCCGTGACGGGCCGGGTCTCGTGCAGGTACTCTTTGAGCTCCCATTCCGACACGCGGACCTCGGGGTGGATGATGCTGCGGAGCACCGGCATCAGCCGCTTGGTGACGGTGGCCGCCTGCGACTCCGACACGCCAGGCAGGAGGAGGCGCCGGCGCTGGACGTCGACGAGCACCGCCACCTCGCCCACCTCGGGCGGCATCTTCGCGAGGAGCTCCACGGTGACGCTCTCCTTGAGCTCGCGACGCACCCCCGGCGGCGCGGTCTCGCGGCCGTTCTCCTTGGCCCATGCCTTGCCGCGCTCGTCGACCACGGCGGCCAGGAGCCGGGTGGGCACCTTCTTCGTCCAGCCGCGGCACCCCCACATCAGCCACGGGCCGACGTTGACCGGGTTCTCGTCGTCGAGGAAGCACCACCCCCAGAGATCCGCCTTGGCGAAGTCGAGCGACGGGGGGACACGCGACCGGAAGAGGATGCCGTTGGCGCACCCCTCGCCCTCTTGCGTGCCGAGGTACTCGTGGAGCGCCGCGAGCGGTGCGTCGACTGGACGGGCCTCCTCGTGGAGGTCGAGGTGGTAGATGCGGAACGGGATGGACTTCGACAGCGGGAAACGGGCCATTTAGGACTCCTTCGGGTGGACGGGATGGCGCCCAGGGGCGGCGCCGACGGGATCGAGAAAGGACACGTTGCGCACGAGGTCGAGAGGCGCCTCGCCGTCTCTCTCGACGCGGACCTTGGCCTTGCGGCCGTCGTCGAGGAGCTCGACGACCTCGCCCTCGAGAAGGGCTCGGCCGTGCCGAAGGTGGACGCGCTGGTGGACAGTGATCATGTGGTTCTCCGGTTCTTGGCGTTCGCGACGTAGCGCGCGTGGATGGTGTCGAGGTTGCGGGCGAGGCGGAGGTCGGCGTTCTCGCCGAGAATCTGGGGACTCCAGAAGGGATCGCGATGGGCGAAGCGGATGCAGGCGCCGAGCAGGGTCTTGTCGCGCTTCACGAGCATCGTTTCGAACTGCTGCACCCAGCGCCGCCACCGGCGGTCGGCGAGATCCATCGCCGGCACCTCGGCCTGCGGCACGATGCCGACGCAGTGCTCGCGGAGCAGCGCGGCGAGCTCGACGGCCTCGGCGGCCGGCTTCCAGTCGGACAGCTCTGACTTCGACCCGCGGCGGTACGCGGTCATGGCCAGCGCGCAGCGTGCGAGGTGGTCTTCGTCGTCCCACGCCCATGCCATCCAGTCGTCCTCGATCGCGAGGACGCGGCCGCGGTGCGTGGTCTGCTCTTGAACGACGCGGATCATGCCGTAGCCGCCCTTGTCGCGGCACCGCGTCAACCGCACGAGCGACTTCCGAATCGTCTCGTCCTTCTGCCCCAGCCGGTCGCGGAAGACGGCGAGGCCGATCTCGGCGCTCTCCCGCTGCATCCCCCACGTGTGATGCGCTACGCACATCAGCACGCTCCATTCCGTGCCGTTGAGCCTGCCGAAGAGCGCAACGGCGTGCGCCCATTCCTGCGGTACCCGGATGAAGCGTTCAGATTGCAACGGTCGGCCTCGCTGGGCTGTCATATCCTACGCAACGCATAGCGGCTACGTCGACGACCACGACGCCGGGAGAAGGCCGCCCCAGCGCACCGGCGTCCATCGCTCCAGCGCGCCGGGCCCTCCCGGACGCGCCAGGTAGGGGCTCGGCGTTGCCGGCTCAACGGCTCGGGTCCACGGGTCGCGCACCGACGTCGGGCACGTCACGACCAGGTGGTTGCGGGCGCGCGTGACTGCCACGTAGAAAACGCGGAGGTCTTCGCTGCGGTCGTCGTCGGTCGCCTTCGCCCGGTCGGCCGGGAACACTCCGGCTCGGGCGTCCGCAAGGACGACGACGGGCCATTCGAGGCCCTTGGCGCCGTGGACGGTGAGGACTTGCACGGCGTCGCGCGCCGCGGTGAGGCGGTCGACCTGCGAGCGCCCCAGCCACCAGTCGCAGAAGGCCTCGAGCGTGGCGGCGCGCGTGGGTAGCTCCTCCAGCACGGCCTTGATCGTGGCGGTGCGACTGGAGAGGCCGCGGGCGTCGTACTCCTCGAGCACGCCGAGGCCGTCGATGAAGGCGCGGACGTGGTCGACCACCGACCACGGGCCCGCGACACGGGTGACGAGCTTGTTGTGCACGCGCCCCCATTCGGGATCGAGCCTCGCCATGACGGGCAGCATGTGGCTGCGCTCGCGCAGGGCCGTTGCGCGCACGGTGCCGAGTTGGGGAAAGCGGCGCCGGCCGAGGGCCCCCCATTCGGAGAGCAGGGCGGCCATGTTGTCGTCGGCCGGGTTGCGGCAGAGCAGGATGGCGCGGGCGATGGCGCGGCCGTCCTCGGTGGCCCAGACGTCCTCGTCGGAGCCGCAGAAGTTGACCGGGATGCGGGAGTCGGCCAGGTTGTCGCGGATGGCCTCGAGCGCCGCCCAGTTGCGGGCGAGCACGGCGATGTCGCGCCACCGGTACCCCTTCGCGTGCATCTCGCGCACGACGCCGGTGACGAGCGGGGGCTCGCTGGTGAATGAGAGGCCGCGGACGGCCGGGCCCTCGACGGTGTCGGTGCGGCCGCTCACCATCGGCCTCCAGTCGCCCTCGACGCACCCGTTCCCGAAGTCGACGACGCCGGGCACGCTGCGGTAGTTGGTCGCGAGCTCGATCACTTCGAAGAGGGCGTCGCGGGCGTTCTCCACGATCGTCTTCACCTCGGCGCCGCGGAAGCGGTAGATGCTTTGCCGCGGGTCGCCCACCACGCACAGGTTCTCGGGGGCTACGCCGTTGAGGATCGCCACCTGCGCGAGGTTGGTGTCTTGGTACTCGTCGACGAGGACGTGGCGGTAGTAGCTCGTCCACCTCGCGCGGACGTCGGGGTGCTCTTGGAGCAGGCGCAGGGCGTACCGCTCGATCATGTCGAAGTCGATGGCGTTGCCAGAGAGGAGGCGCTCGGCGTACCCGGCGCGGATGCCCGCATCCTTGAGCAGGGTGTCCATCCTGCCGCGCTCCCAGCTCTTGTGATTGCGCTCCCGGGCGACCAAGCGCACGATGTCCTCGCGGTCGACCTCGTCGTAGATCGAGAACTCCGACGTGAGGCCGAAGTGCTCCGGGTAGCGCCGGATCATCTGCACCCCCCAGGCGTGCAGGGTGCGGATCTCCGGGACGCGCGCGCCGGGGAGAAGCTCGGCGAGGAGGCGCTCGATGCGCTCTGCCATCTCCTTCGCGGCCTTCCGGGTGAAGGTCACGCAGAGGATGAATTCGGGCGGCACACCTTGAGCCACGAGGCTCACCACGCGCCGGGTGAGCACGGTGGTCTTGCCGGCGCCGGCGCCGGCGACGAGGAGAAGCCTCGGGCTCGTGCTGGTGACGGCGCGGGCCTGTTCGGCGTTGAGACCGCGCGTGAGCTCGGCCTCGAGGTTCTTGCGGGGCATGGGACTCCTACGGGACGCTGCGGCTACGTGGGGAAGGTATCAGCTCGACGTGGGCTCGTCGGCCTCAAGCGGTTCGTTCTCGGCCGGGTCGACGGCGACGTGGGCCAGCGGGTCGTCGACGTCGACGACGTGCGGCGAGTCGCACGCGGGACAGGCCTTGAGGTCGCGCTCACGGTCGGGCTCGGTGTGGCCGAGCTCGGTGGTGAAGCCGACGTCGTAGACGTGGCGGCAGGCGCGGCACCGGTAGCGCGCCGTCGTCCGGTCGATGCAGGTGTAGGCCATCAGTGATCCGCGACCTCGAGGAGCGCCGCCGCGTGGCGATCGTAGAGGTCGCGTGCGATCTCGTTGACCGCGGCGCGAACGTCGGGGTCGGTCGCCTCAAGCGCCGCCGTGGCCAGTGCGGCGTGCACGGCGCGCAGGGCCGCCACCTTCACGGCCGGGATCGCGGCCGCCTCCGCCTCGTCGACGACGCCGTGGTCGGCGAGGAAGTGGAACGTGACGGGCGTGCGGAAGTGCACGTTGCGGTCCCTGGGGGCCTGCCGCGCGTCGACCACCGGGATCGGAGCCGCCGCGACGATCTGGTAGCGAATGCCCTCGACGAGCGGGAAGAAGCACCGCACCGCGCCGTCGAAGAGCTCGAGCAGCGAGGGAGCGCCAGCGTTCACCTCGCCCTGTGACAGACTGCCCGGCACCGAAATCTGCGCGGAGAGGTGACGGACGCCGACGCCGTCGCGCACGTCGACGCTGTAGGAGAACTTCACCTGCGTCTCCCAGTTGGGGAGCTTGAGGCGGAGGACCAGGTGGGCCGGGTAGGTGCGGTCGGGGCTCTCGCCCCGGGCGGGACGGAGGTAGTGCTCCGGGTCGTGCGCGAAGGCCACCATGCGCTTCGCTTCGCGGTCCAGCATCATGCCGAGGTCGGCAGCGTCGAGTTTCACTTGCGATCCCTGCGGAGGTGGGGAAGGTGGCGCTCCGCCATCGAGCCGGCGACCATCGCCAGCGTCGCGCAGCAACAGCCGGCGATGGCGGCGCTGGTGACGGGGTTGACGTCCATGACGAGGCCGAGCCACGTGAGGAAGCCGGCGACGAGACCGACGACGCCGACGACGGTGCCGCGGACGACCGCGACGCCGAGGTGGAAGAGGAGACGATCACGGGTGGAGGGGGGCATTACGAGCTCCTGCGGATGGTCATGGCGCCGGCGGGCGGCGACCAGCCATCCTCCACACAGGCGCCGAGGAAGTTGTCGAGGCGGCCTTCGCGTACCTCGTCGAGCATGGCCTCGACGAACTGGGTGCGTCGGTTCGACGCGAGGTTTTCCATGTCGTCGAGGACGAGGTGACGCCACCCGTGGAGGTGCTGCTGCACGGCGCAGCGCAGCGCCATCATCGCCACGGCCTGCTCGGAGCGCGACGCCGCGAGCGGCGCCTTGTGGTCCGGCCAGACGAGCCAGAAGGTAGCGCCGCCGTCGAGGACGACGCGGAAGTCGGCACCGAGCACCGCCCGGGTGATGCGGCTGACGGGCTCCTCGAGGGGCGAGACGAGCTCACCCAGCATCCGCGACAGCACGGTCTCGACGATCGCGCCGAGCTCGCGGGCCTTCGTGCGCCGCGTCTGCGCGGTGTCGAGGCTGGCGCGGTTCTCGGCGCGCTTCGCGATGGCGCCGGCGGCATCAGACAGGGCGTCGGCGTTGGCCTGGGCGATGCCCCGTTCGTCCTGCATCATCTCGAGCTCGTCGGCGACGGCCTCCACCTGGCCGTCGAGGGACTCGCCCACCTCCGAGGCGAGGCGCTCGATTCGCTCGCGGATGCCGGCCTCGGTGGTGGCGGCGCTGTCCTGCTCGGCTCGGATGCGGACGTAGGCCTCGTTCGCGGTGGTGACGGCCGCCACCTTCCCGGCATGGGCAGAGACGGCGCCGGCATGGGCATGGCTCGCACGAGCCTCGACGCGCGCGGCGGCCTCCACCTGCACGCGGAGGGCGTCGCGCTCCTGCTCGGCGAGGCGTGCGGCTTCCGCGAGGGGCGTGAGGTCGAGGATGGGGGCCTGCGCGTCCACCAAGGCGCGCTCGATCGTGGGGGCGACCGCGGAAAGCGAGCCGATGTCGAAGAGCGCGTGCACGGCCGGGTCGAAGCTCGATCCGTCGGGGTCGTCGCCGAAGCAGAGGAGCCCGCCCTCCCGTGACGCCGTGTCGGTGCGGATGTGCCCAGACGCGCGGTGCACGACGACGACGAGGCGCTCGCCGACGTCGAAGCCCTCCCAGTTGACCGGGAGCTCCCCGGGCAACGCGCGCACGCCGATCCGGGCGCGGGCGTCGGCGGCGGCGGACGTCTTCTGATCGACGTCGGCGCGCCCCGCAGCCAGCGCAGCCTTCGCGGCGGCAGCGGCAGCTGCCGCAGAGTCGAGCGCCACCTTGGCCGCATCGCACTCCAGCACGGCCGCGGATCGCCTCTGCCCAGCTGCGACGGCTCGTTCCACCCAGTCGGTCTCGAGGTGGGTGGCGAGGCTGCGCTCGGCCTCGCCGAGCTGGCGCTGGAGGTCGTCGCGCGCCGCCTTGCGGCCGGCGATCTCTCCGCGCCGCTCGCGGGTCGCCGCGATGCTGGCGTCGAGCTCGGCGACGCGGGCGCGCCACGTCGCCACGGTGCCGCCGGGGCCGCCCACCTTGGCCTCTTCGAGGGCGTCGTTGCGCACTACGGCGAGGAGACGCCGCGCGTCGGCGTCGGCGGCGGCCCCCACGTCGCGGAGGCCGGCGAGGACCGACGTGAGGAGGACGCGGCCGTCGTCGTCCGGCGGGTCGACGACCCCGCTGGTGAGCACCTCCTCGACGGTCGCGCGCGGGGCGCCCTCGGCGTCGAGGGCGGCCCACACCTTCGCGACATCCCAGCCGGCGCCGCGGAGGACTTCGGCCTCGAGAAAGGCCTGCCGCTTGCTCGGCGAGTCGCCGAGGAAGGCGTCGAGGCTCCAGGTGGTCGCACGGCCGACGGCGCCGTCGATGCGGGTCTGCACGTCCTTCAACGTGCCGCCGATCCCGTTGTACGAGGAGGCGTGCTTGCCGCCGCGCATCCAGCGCCCGATCGAGGGGCCGGAGTCGAACGCGACGGTGCTCTCCCAGTCGTACTCGGGGCTGGCGCCGAGCACGGGGAACGTGGCGCCCGACGGGCCGTTGATCACGAGGCGCGGGATGCCCACCAGCGAGCTCTTGCCGGCGCCGTTGGCGCCGATGATCACGGTGACGGGGTCGATGGTGTGGGAGTAGGAGAGGCGGCCGTGGATGCCGCTGGCGGAGAGACGGTTGAGACGCATGGGAGACTCCTTCGGGACGCTACTGGTCGAGGTGAGAGTTGATCTTGCCGAGGACGGCGCGGAGCTCGTCGGTGGTCATCTTGCCCGGGTTGTAGGCGAGACCGGCGAGCACACTGGGGGGAACGAGGGCGATGGCGTCGTCGATCGTCTCGACGAGGCGGTTGCGCTCGGCGACGTCGGGGTCGATGTCGACGAGGCCGCCGCCGGCGTCTCCGGCGGCGCCGTCACCGGCGCGGTCCTTCGTCGCGTCGTAGGTCTCCACCACCTCGACGGACTCGGCTTCGATGGCCTGCCCGCGGGAGAGGCGCGACACGATGTTCGTCCACCGGTCCATCGCAGATTGGTCGCCGGCCCAGCCGGTGATCGCGACGATGGCGCGGCCGTGCTTGTCGACCTCGACGGTGTGCACGGCGAGCGCGGGGTGGCTCTTCATCGCGTTGCGACGGGCGATGGTCTGGGCCTTCTTGAGGCCGTTCTGGAGGATGTTGACGAACTCGGCGTAGACGCCGCGCACGGCCTCGACGCGGAGATTCACGTAGTACCCGACGCCACCGTACAGGGGCACGAACTTCCAGCCGGGGCGCTTCTCGACGTCGGCCTCGTCAACGAGGAAGCACTCGTTCGGGTGGTCGTCGGCGACCTTCGCCAGCATGTGCTGGAGGTCCTTTGCGGGGTCGTAGTCGAGGGTGTAGTTGACCACGACGGGGTTGCCCGTGGCGGGCGTCGGGCCGACGACGGTGAGCGCGATCACGACACGGATGATGTCGCCGAGGCGGCCGCCGCCCATGTCAGCGCGCTGGAGGTAGGGGTTGGTGCGCTCCACGCCGTCGACCATGACGGAGGCGGGCTGGCCGACGGCGCAGCCGGCGACACCGTTGAGGCGAAGGAATCCTTGGTACGACACCTCGGCCGAGGTCTGCACCGCCTCCTTCCACACCGCGCGCTTGCGCGTCTTCTCCTGCCAGGTCTTGTAGTTGCCGGTGATCACCTCCCCCGTGTCGGGGTCGTGCGGCTTCTTGATCGGAATCTGGTACAGGGTCTTGTCGGCGAGGGACAGCCGCACCGGCATGATCACCTGCCGAAGGTCACCGGAACGGGTGCGCCGCACGAACGCCTCGTGGTTGCCGAGGACCGAGACGCTCTCGCGGCGGGTCTCGATCCCGAGGTCGGCGAGGGTGTGGACAGCCAGGGCGGCCGGACCCTCGAGCGAGTCGAGCCCCAGCTGGGACAGCATCGCGCGCGCGTCGCCGCGGCGGAAGGCCTCGAGGAGGGGCCGCGCGAACTTGTCGCCGGTCTTGGCGATGGCCGTCGCCGCGGGTGGGGTGGAGGACGCGGGGGGCGGGTTGGGGTCGGACATTCGGGACGCTGCTCCGGTGACGAGTGAACTACGGGACGGTGAGCCAGTTGCGGAGATCCGCCTCGAGCGCGCCGGCGAGGCGGTGGAGGCGGAGAAGGTCGATGCGGCGGTACTCGCCGCTCTCCCAGCGGACGAGCGTGGACTGCTCCATCTTGGCCTGCTCGGCGAGGGAGGGCGTGCCGAGCTCTCCGCGGTCGCGGCGGATCGAAGCGCGCACGTGGTCCTGCAACGCCTCGACGTCGACGTCGACGAACCCGGTGGTGGGCACGCGCTTGCTCTTCCAGCCGAGCAGGAGCTCGAGGAAGGGCACGTCGTAGGCGCGGGCGAGTTCTACCAGGTGGTCGAGGTACAGGTTGCGGGACTCACCGCCCTCGATCGCGAGAAGCGACGACTTCGCCATGCCGGTCATGCCTGCGACGGTCTCAAAGGAGAGGCCGCGGCTGTGGCGGAGGTCGCGGAGGCGGCGCCGAAGGTCGCGGCCCCAAGGGGATACGGGGTGGTCCGTCATGCCTGTCATGTACCACCTATCGCATAGAGGGCGCAAGGGGCGCAGCGCAGACTTTTGGCTGGCGCGGCGGTTTTCCACACGGTTGTCCACAAGCATCCTGCTCGTCGAACGTGCCGAAAGGAGAAACCGCACCGCGTTCTCCACAAAGTTGCCGACACCCTCCCGCACGCATCGGCGGCACCCTCCCCTGCGAACGTGGGGCCCCTCCCCCATGTTTGGAGGGCTCCTCCCCCATGAACGTAGGGGAGAGGAGGGGGGCGTTCGTGCGGGAGATGTGCCCCCTTTTTGTGGGGGTGGGTGGCACGGATACGCGGCGTTGCACGTAGTCGGATGCCGAGCCTAAGAAGAAGAAGAAGGCAACAGGAAAGGAAAGCAGTGGAGGAAAGCAACTCCCCCCTCCCCCTCTCGGGGGTGGGAAAGCACTCAAGGGGCTTGAAAGGAGGCCACATTCCGAGGTACAGACGTGTGCAGGTGCAGAGTGACGGAGGAGTGGTGGCAGCCGGTGGTAGCGACTGCGATTGTGCGGACCCTCGGACTGCGCCCGGAGCACATGCTCTCGGAGGTGCAGACGCGCGACGGCAGCATCGTCGACCTCCTCTACGTCTTCCAGCGTCGGATGGTCGCCTTCGAGCTCAAGGTGGCGGAGCCAGGCGAGGTCGTCGCGCCGCTCGACGCGCGGGCCTTGCGCCAGCTGCGGCACTACCGCGAGGCCTGCAACGCGGTGTGGCTGGTGACGGTGTCGACGCCGCGCCAGCTCTCGCTGTCCCCCGACCTCCGCGTCGTCGTGCAGGAGCCGTTGGAACGCCAGGGGTTGCCCGAGGGCGTCGGCTGGATGATCTTCGACCGGCTCTCGCGCGACGTGACGCCGGTGGTGCCTGCACCAGAGCTTGAGTGGAAGCCGGACGCGCGGGCCGATCTCTGCGATAAGGTGCTCGCCCGTCTCGGCCGGGTAGTCAACGCCGCGAAGGAGTGCAGAGCAACATGAGCGTCACGAACCCATCCGAGGATCTCGCCCTCGTCCTCGCGGCCTACCTGCAAGCGGTGTGCTGCCCCCTTCTCGACTCTGACGAGCGCCTCGAGGTCGAGCACGGCCCCGGGTTCGGCGCCGACTACACCGTCCGCGTCAAGGTGTCGGGGGCGATGATGCCGTTCATGCTCGGCCGTGGCGGCGAGAACGCGGAGGCCGTGCGCCGCCTGGCTCGCGCGAGGGCTCGTGCGATTGGTTGGAGTGCGAGGGTTGACGTCCGCGTAGTCTCCACATAGCATACGGTGACGCTCCAACTGGGAGCGCACGCAGCGTCCCGGAGTCTCCATCATGCAACAGTCGCCGTTTCCGGCCTTCTCGGTGTCGCCGTCGAGCGCGCGCCGCCTCACCACCTGCGCCAGAGCGCACTACTGGGCCGTGTACGGATCGTGGGGGGGCTGGGACGACGCGCTCCCGCCCAGCGGGCCGCGCCGCTCCGCCTACATCCTCAAGACGGGGCAGAGCCTCCCCGGTCTCGTTGGGACGCTGGTGCACGCCTTCGCCCGCACCGCCTTCGACGCGAAGCGCGCCGACATTCCCTTCAACGCGGAGGCCGCGGCGAACGCGGTGCGCGTCGCGTTCATGCAGGCGATCGAGAACACGCAGCTGCGGAAGTACGTCGTCGACCCGAAGACGTACCCGGTGGTCCTCGAGCTCTTCTACGACGACGACGTGGCTGTGGCGTCCCGGGTGCAGCGGTGCGCCGCCGACCTCGACGACGCGCTCGAGGCGCTCCAGCTCAACGGGCACTTCCTCGCCGTCATGGAGGGGCGCGCGGTGGTGGCCCGATGTGAGGAGAGGGAGCAGGTGCGGCTGCGGTGGCCGGACGCCATCGAGGGGGGGCCCGACGACTTCGCCGTCTGGGTGGTTCCCGATCTGGTGTACCGCCTGGTAGACGACCCGACGGGGTGGGTGATCGTCGACTGGAAGACGGGGAACGTCGACGCGGCGTCGGTCGACCAGCTGGGGATGTATGCCACGTGGCTCGGAACGGTGGCAGGGGCGGAGTCGCGTCACGTCGCGGCGGTGGCTGTCTACCTGCGGCACTACGTCGAGAAGGTCGGGCAGGGCACGCCGGAGGCGAGGGCGGAGGCGGTCGGAAACATGCAGGCCGCAGCCGTCAAGGCGCGCGCCCTCGTCGAGGACGACGACGTCGAGACGAACCAGCCGAAGCCGATGGAGGCCTTCGAGCAGCTGCCCGAGGGGTCGAAGGCGTGCCGCTACTGCGCCTTCCGGCGCCTGTGCGGGAGGGGATGATGGACGACTACACGCTCACCATCACCAACCCCTTCCGCCTCGACCCGCCGAGCCTGCCTCCCGCCGGCGAAGACTACGTCGGCCCGTGCCTGATCGAGCTCGAGCAGCACTATCGGAGCGGCCGGGGGCGCTGGTGGCGCCCGAAGCGCGCCGGGTACACCGACATCCTCACCGAGGCGGGCGTCTACCCCGCCTCCGAGGCGCGAGGACTGGCGCGCCCAGGGGAATCCTACGTCGTCAACGCTCGCGCCGCGCTGGCCGGAGCCCGTGAGCAGCTCGGCTCGTTCGCCGAGCGGGTGGAGAGCGCCCGCATCGTCGATCTCGACGTGGAGCGCGCCCACAAGCTGCTCGGCCCGATCTGCCGGGCCGCCATCGACTTCACCGTTTTCGGCGACGTGCCGCCCGCGCCGAGGTGCTCTCTGGAGGAGGCCGTCGAGGCGCTCCGCGTCGTCGAGGCGGCGCCCGACAACGAGACGACGGACCCCGAGACGGGGGCGAAGACGCGCACGATCCGCACGCGCCCGGCCCCCCGCCTGATCGCGGCCGCCATCGCGGCGCGTGACTGGGCGAGCGAGCCCAGTGGTGTGGACATCCCGCCCATCGTCGTCGTGCCCGATGCCGAGCACCCGGGCCACGTGAAGGGCCTGTTCTGCATCCGTTTCAAGGTCGGCGCCGCCGACGAGGAGGAGAAATGATCCCACGCACACACCTGCAAGATTTCGCCGACACCGACATCAGGGCGTGGGGCCCCGAGGACTTCGAGAAGCTCCCGTGGGGGCGTTCCGTGCTCGTCGCAGTGGAGCCGATCAGCAAGCACGATGTCCCGGGGCGAGCGGAGACTCAGCGCGCTCCCGGGCTCGGCTGGCTGCTCGTGGTAGACGGCGTGGCAAAGTTGCACGAGCACGGGCTCGTGTCGTCGTCACAGGTTCACCCGCCGCGCCCGTTCCTGACGGTCGGCGAGCGGGTCTACGCGCTGGAGGCCTACCCCGTGCTCGCCGCGCGCTGGGCTCTCCAGATTGGCGCGCACGAGGCCGCGGAGGGGGCCGCCGTGGAGGAGACGAGGCGCACGACCGCCGCCCGCTCCGGCCTCTCCGTGGAGGATGCTCGTCACGCCGCCAGGAACGCGGTGCACCGGAGCGGCGACCCGCTTCGCTCGCCGCTCGAGCCGGGCTACCCGCCGGAGCCGACGAGCCTGGAGCAGGTGGGCGCGACACACGCGCACGACTGCACGGCTTGTCGTGGCGCCACCTTCGCGCGGTGCAGGTGCGGCGAGTGCTCGCTGTGCGCCGAGATCGTCGTGAGGAGCAACGGCTCCGCCGAGGGCGACGCCTTCGACAGCGCCATGCTTTGGGTCAAGGCTACGGAGGCCGCCTCCGAGCGGGCGTGGCACGCTGAGCTCGTCGAGCGCGGCGTCGACATCGCGCACCCCGATGATGGCTGGGTGGACAGTGGCAGGCGCAACGTCTACTTCGCTTATCCCTCGCTGATCCGGGTGGAGCCCGCGGGGGGCGTGCTCGTCGCGCTCGGGACGCCGAGGCGGTGGCGCCTCGTGCGGCTCACCAACGAGGTCCCCGGGCTGCTCGGTCACCAGCGATGGGGCTACGAGGAAGTGCCGGTCGAGGGCAAGGCATGACGCGGGCGCTCCGCCACGGCTACACCATCGAGCGCATCGTCGACGAGCTCCGCCGCGAGCCGGGCTCGACGTGCGCCGACCTCGCGGCCGCGCTCGAGCTCTCCGAGAAGGCCGTGTACTTCTCGCTCTACCGCGCCATCGGCGCTGGGTGCCCGGTGGAGGCGCGCCGCTCGGCGAAGGGGCAGGGGGGCCCCAACGTGTACTTCGTCGCCGGGGAGGTGGAGACGTCGATCTCGTCGCGTGTCCTCGCCATCATGGACGGCGAGCCGCCGTCGACGCGGTGGTCGGTGCGCGAGCTCGCCGCCATCGCGCGGGTGAAGAAGCACCAGGTCGATCAGGCCCTCCGCGTCGTCCTGCTGCCGGCCGGGCGCGTCGAGCGGGTGGCGGCGCGCCCCGTGTACCGGGGACCGCGGTGGCATTACCTTCGGCCAGAGCACAGGGGGGCAGAATGAGGGCGGGGAGTGGCGTGGTGCGGCACGAGCTCCACGCGGGCACCATCCACGAGGGCGACTGGCTCGAGGCCGAGCTCGAGGCCGGGTACACGCTGGCGATCCTCGATGGCCCCTACGGGATGGGCAAGGGCGACTGGGACGGCATGAGCGTCGACGAGCTGGCGGAGTGGTACGCGCCTCACGTGGCCAGAGTGTCGACGCTCCTCGCCGAGTCGGCGTCGCTGTACGTGTGGAACACGGAGGAGGGCTGGCCACGTATCGACCCCGTCGTCCGCGGCGCTGGGTGGACGTTTCGCTCCCTGATCGTCTGGGACAAGGGGATCGCGTCCCTGGCCGGCAAGGGGATCGAAGACGTCAGGAAGTGGCCGTCGGTGGCCGAGGTGTGCGGGTTCTACCAGCGGGAGCGGTGGTCGGGCTCGGCGACGGGAGGCGCCGCCGCTGGGTACGCGGCTGGCCGCGACGAACGGAACGCGGCCCGGGTCTTCCTCGTGGCGGAATGGGCCGCCTCGGGACTCCGGCAACGCGACGCCGACGTCGCGCTCGGAACGAACGGGATGGCCGGGCATTACTTCGGGTCGGCCCAGTGGTCGATGCCGACGTGGGAGGCCTACGCGAAGCTCGCGGCCTACGCTGACGCGAACGGCGCCCCCAGAGAGCGCCCGTACCTCGTGCTGCCCGGCACCGAGCACCTGCGCGCCAGCTACGAGCGACTCCGCGCCAGCTATGAGACCCTCCTCGCCGACTACGAGCACATCCGGGCGGAGTACGAGGCCGGCCGGCCGGCCTTCAATCCGACGGGCGTGCCGAATGTGTGGAACGAGCCGAAGCTCGCAAGCCGGGAACGGCTGCGGCGCGCGGACGGGTCTCCGCTCCACGCCGCCCAGAAGCCGCTCGTCTTCGCCGAGCGCATGATCCGGGCGTCGACGAGGCCGGGCGAGCGCGTGCTGGTGCCCTTCGGCGGCACCTGCCGCGAGGCCGTGGTGTGCGAGTGGCTTGCCCGAGCAGAGCCAGCGGAGGCCCGCGGCTACGACGTCTGCGAGCTCAACGCCGACGGCGTCGACTACATCGGCCCCGCCATCGCCCAGACGCGAGGGGAGGACACGCGGCCGCGGGCGCCAGGGCAGACGCGGCTGTTCGGAGGGATGGGATGAAGGCGCCAGCTGTCCGCGGGCGTCCGCGCATCTTCGCCGAGCTCTTCGCAGGGAGCGCGGCGGTCACGCTTCAACTCGTGGGCGGGTCCAAGCTCGGGCCGCCCGTGGCCTACATGGGCTCCAAACGCTACTACGCGCGGGCGGTCCTCGCGGCGTTCGGACTGGAGCCGGGGACCGGCGCCGAGTCGCTCCTCCTCTGCGATGGAGGGCCGTGGGGCTGGGTGTGGAAGGCTCTGGCCGATCCGGGGTCGGCGCGGGCCGTCGCTGCGCTCCTGCGCTCCTGGCGCCACGGAGACCCTACGGTGCTGTGGCGCCGGCTCGCCACCGAGCCGCCCCCGGAGGAGATGGTGGAGCGGGTCGCCACGTGGGTCGCGTTGCAGGAGGGCAACCACGCCGGGAAGGCCGTGCACCTGCTCGACGGCAGGTGGAAGACGCACGGCTACGGCCACCTCTCGCAGTCGGCGCGAGACCGTGGATTCAAAGAGCGACTTCGCGTCGACCTCGTGGCGAACCAGCTGGAGGAGGTGGCCGCGCTGCCGTGGTCGCCGTGCGACGTTGTCCACGGCGATGTCGACGTGGCGCTCTCGCTCCTCCCCGAGGACCTCTACGGGGCCGTGATCTACCTCGACCCGCCGTATCAGGGCGCCACGCGCTACGCGGTGGACTGCTCCCGGTCGCGGGTGCTCCACCTGGCCGTCGAGCTCGACCGGCGCGGGGCGTTCGTCGGCATCTCCGAGGGCGAGCCGATGCCTCTACCGGGTTGGCACGCCATCGAGATCACCCACACCCGAAAAGGCATCCCGCGCACCGCATCGAAGCAGAAGCGGGAGTTTCTGACGTTGAACCGGCCCCCAGTGTGGCAGGTTGCGGAGCAGGTTGGATTATTCGGAGGTGAGTCGTGACCGTTGATACCCGCCGCGCCGCGCTCGCCCCCGTGGTGGCGCCCCGAGACCCCTGCAAGTGCGGAGGATGCCGACCCTGCCCGGAGTGTCGCGGCACGATCCCCGAGGGTGCCGTGCGGTGCCGACACTGCGCCGCCTACGTCGGCGGCTTCCTCGGGAGCCCGACTGGACTGGGTTGCCGCTGGGGCTTCCTGCTCGCGCTCGCCGCGGTGCTTGCGGTGTGCTGCGGTGTCCCCGTCGCTATGGCGCCTTCGCAGTAGGCTTTCCGACGATCAAGCCGCCGCGCACCTCCCCCATGAACGTAGGGCTCTACGTTTGTGGGGCTCCCCCATGTTTGGGGGGCTCCCCCCCATCCGTGGGGCTCTACGAACGTGGGGTACCTCTTGCGGAGAACCGCCCGGAAGAGGCCGACCGGAACGCGCTCGGGGCACATTTTTCGACGTCTGGCGTTGCGGGGCGATGGCCGCCGCCGTATGCTATGCGTGCGATGCCGGAGTGTCCCGAAGATGAAACCACCCCCCGTACCGAAGTGGCCCAGCGAGGCCGCGATGATGGCTGTGTTTCAAGCCGAGGCGAAGGCGTGGGGCTTCCGCGTCTACCCGGAGAGCGGCGGCTTCGACCTCCTCCTCGAGGTCACCGCGGAGACGGTGGAGCGCGTCGAGGGCCCCGGGATGCCGAGCACCCATCCGTTCCGGCGCTTCCGTGGCGAGCTCGAGGTCGGCGACGTCCTCGCCATCGAGGGCAAGCTCCGCGGCTCATTCGAGGTCCTGTGCCAGGCCATGCCGCCGAGCTCGGGCCGGCCGGAGTGGGTGACGGATTGGTCGGCCGCTGCCGACTGGTACGCGGTCGTGGTGCCGGAGACGCCGGCCGGGTTCGAAGCGGTGGCGATGGCGTGCGGCGTGATCGTGGTTTCGTGCTTGCCCGAGCGGACGGACCCGCTGCGCTACCGGTCTGGGCCGGCGGTGCTGCCGGCCGGCGTCGAGCGCATGAGCCACGTGGACGGGTCGATGCGCGTGACGGGGTACAACCGGATCGCGGTGCCCCGCGTCGAGGTGGAGATGGCTGGCGGGCACTCCTCGCCGCGGGCTGTGACGCCGTGGAAGATCGGCGCGGTGGAGCTCTGCCTGATCGCGGCGCGCCGACCCCTGACGCGGGAGGACTTCAAGCGCCGGCAGGTGACGCCGGTGTCGCTCGTGCGTAGCGGCTGGGTGGCGTGCGAGGGGCGCGGCCCGACGGCCAGGTGGTCGCTCACGGGCAGGGGCGTCGAGCGCATCGAGCCGGACGAACGAGGCAGACTCGTGCAAGCGAGACGGCGCCCCGACATCGACTACCCCGAGATCGTCGCGGCCCTGACCCGCGCCGGGTTCGACCCCGCGGCGCCGGTGGTGACCCAGTGAGCGCCGACCTTGAGCAGGACGGCGGCACCCAGCGCGTGCGGGTTCTCCGGCCTCGCGCCACGATGTCGACGCGGGTGGAGCGCGGCACCTTCGCGACCAACCTGCGCTTCATCATGCGGCGCCGGGGCATGAGCTCGTTGGAGCTCGCCGCGATCCTGGGCACCAACGAACGCAGGGTCATGCGCATCCGCGCCGCCCACACCTTTCCCAACCACCACGAGATCCCCGAGTTCGCCGCCGCCCTCGACGTGCCGCCGGAGTGGCTGGCGTGGATGGAGCCGGCCGAGTTCGTGATCGCCACGAGGCCGAAATGACACGCATGGACCTCACCCAGATCGCGCGGCTCGCGCTCGCCTTCGGCCGGGTGGACCGAGCCACCTTGCACCCCGACGGCATCCGCCACGAGAGCGACACCGATCACACCGTCATGCTCGGCCTACTCGCGATCGATCTCGCGTGGCGTCACCCGTGGCTCGATCTCGACATCGACGCGCTGTCTACGTTGGCGTTGGTGCACGACCTCGTCGAGGCCCACGCCGGCGACACCAACACCCTCGGCGGCCTCACCGACGAGCAGGCGGCCGACAAGGCGGCCCGGGAACATGCAGCGGCCGAGCGCATCCGCGCGGAGATCGGCGGAGGCATCGCCGCGGCGCTGGGCGTGTACGAGGGGCAGAAGACGCGAGAGTCGCGCTTCCTTCGCTACCTCGACAAGATCACGCCGAAGCTCACCCAAGCACTGAACGGGTGCGCGCAGGTTCGCCGCGCAGGACTCTCAGTAGAGTGGCTTCGCGAGCGGCATCGCACGCAGGGCGAGGCGCTGCGAGCGCAGTACCCCGAGTTCGCCGCCGATCTCGGCCCCCTCTTCGATCATGCCGCGGCGCAGTCGGAGCTCGCGCTCGAGAGGGCCCAGCCATGAGGACCGGCGAGGACATCTGGGCGCCGCCGCGAAAGGTCTGTACCTGGTGCGGCCGCAGCACCCGCAACACGGCCATCTGCGACACGTGCGTCGAAGACGACCGACTCCGTGAGCGCCTCGGAAGCGGCGCCCCCCAACCCTCACCCGAGGTCGCCCCGTGCCCTTCATCTGCCCCGACTGCAACGAAGACGATCGCTACTGCCGATGCGACAGCTACGACGACGACGAGGTCGACGACTTCGATAGCTGTCCCGACTGCAACCGGATCGACTGCTGGGGATGCGACGGCTTCCCCGATGACGACGACGACGTCCGCGGCCCCTCCACCACCTATCTCCGGTGGTGCGCCGGAAAGCGACGCCGAGCCGAGCGCGACCGCGCCGCTCTTGCTCGTTTCGGACCACGCCTGCAACGAGCCATCCGAGCAGCCCGAGAGCGACGCGACGTCTGCGGCGACGACTGCCTCCGCCGAGGCCCCGGGAAGTTCTCGCACTACAACTGTCCCATCCCCTTCTGAGGAGCGCGCGTGCCCATCCAGCCCATCCCCGTCGCCGAGCATGACGACTGCGACGTCCCCGTCGTCATTCACGGCCGACCCGCCTTCGCCCAGCGCCACCCCGCCCGAGTCGGGAACGTCGTCTACGCTGCCGACACCGACACCGACTGCGACGGCCCAGGCGGGTACGACGCCGGAGACCTCCTCGCCGCCGAGCTCGGCCTCCGCGACGCCGTCGGCCACGCTAACCGACGCGCCGCCTACATTCGGCTCGACGACGTCCGAGCCTTCTTCCGCCTCTCCAACGGTCACCGCTGAGGATTTCATGCACACCACGAAACCGACCGCCGCCGGCATCGTTCGGCAACGGCTCCTCGAGCACTTCGAGCGCACCGGCCCGAGCACCGCCTCGACGGCCGTGCTCGCCGTGACCGGGCAGGCGCTCGCCATCCGCGACGAGATCGCCACGATGGTCCGCGACGGACTCCTGCGGTACCGCGACACGCGCAAGCTGGAGATCACCGACGCCGGCCGCGAGCAGCTCGCCGCCGGCGTCACGCCCGTCGCCAGCGTCGACGACGTGGTGACGGCGCGGGCAGTGATCGAAGAGCTCAAGGGCGAGCTCGCGCGCATGTCGGCCAAGCTCGAGGCCGCAGAGACCCAGAGCCGGAACGCCGCCGCCGACCGCAGGGAGATGCGCGAGGTGATCGCGGGAGTGCATGACCGTGTGCCGAGGCGCGACAACATCGTCGACCAGGTGCGGGCCGTCGTCGTCGCGCTCCGCGCGGCACCGATGGCGCCGCCGGCGCCAGAGTCGAGGGAGCTCGAGCAGGACCTCGCGTTGGTACGCCGGGTGGTGGGCATCGAGACGGCTGCGGTGCGAGTCGTGATCGACGGCACCGCGAGCGGAACGATCGGCCCCATCACGCGGGGGATGGCGAAGTCGGCGCTCGACGTGATCGACGCGGTGTGCGGCGTGACGACGCAGGTGCCCCGTGGGTAACGCCACCGTCGAGGTCCTCCGCATGTTTGAGCGCGAGCTCGCGGTGATCGTCGGGGTCTTCCTCGTTGTGGTCTTCTGCTGCGGCGGGTGTAGCGGGTGGATGCTTCGTGGTGGTGCGCCGTGAGCGTCATAGTCGCCCATCCAGCGTGGGTGCGCTGCGAAAGCTTCGACGGGTTCCTCTGCACCATCCACACGGGCGAGCACGCGCACGACTGCGACTGTCCGGCGATCGAGGAGTGGGCGTGTGACCCCTACTCGGCCGGCGGCGTCGACATCGAAGTCTCTGGGTGCGACGGTGGCGGGTAGCCCTGTGGGCCAGCTGGGGCTCTTCGGCGGGCCTCCGCAGGCGCCGGCCCCGGCCGCCGCACCGGCTTCGCGTCCAGCTGCTCCTCGATCTCCTGCGCCGGCCCCCGCGGCGCCTCGTGCGCCAGTCGCCGAGGCGCCTCCTGCGCCACCCCCTCCGCTCTCGGAGCAGCTGGCCGGCCGCCGGCTGGTGATCTGCCCGTCGCGGATCACCGGCTCGATGGACGCCGAGGAGGTGACGGCCGAGCACTGGGAGGAGAAGGCGCGCGCTATGGCCGCGCGTGAGGGCCGCGCCGTCGAGCTCTACCAGGTGTGCGACACCGGCGAGTGGACCCTGCGCGGTCGGATGAACGCCGCGGGCGTGGTGAGCCGGTGATCATCTACGGATTCGGAGAGTGGACCGGGCCCCGGAACGAGGACTGGGAGGGCGTCGCCAACACGCGGCTGCGGGCGCCCGTGCCGCCGGCGCGCTGGCCGTATGGCCCCCCGTCGTTCCATCAGGAGGGGTGCGGGCTCCACACGGGCGGGCTGTTCTGCGACTGCCGGGCCTCGTGCGCCGACGATACCGAGTGGGGTGTAGGCGCATGACCCAGCTGGCCCCATTCGATGCCGTCGCCGCCGAAGTCGGTGGGCGCGTGCCGCCGGCAGGTAGACCGTGCTAAACAGGTGCGAGCAGCGTACCGTAGGAGTTCCATGACCCTGACCCTTGCTATCTACGACATCGAGACCGCCAACAACCCATTCCTCCAGACGGGGCAGCCGGGTAGCTGGCCGCTCCGCCCGCTCGACGAGGTCGGCTTCGCCGTCGGCGTGGTGCGCTGGGTGACGTTCTGGCGTGACCGCAACGGCCAGGTGCGCCGGGCCCGCCGCGCCGAGAACGTGCACTTCTCCCCTGTGGCGCTCCTCGACGACCTCTTCCGGCCGTGGTCGCACGCCGTGGTCGGGTACAACGCGCTGCACTTCGACAACCCGGTAACGGTGGCGGCCGCGGTGTGGCCGGAGCCCGGCGTCTTCCTCTCGGTCGAGGACGGGCCGGCGACGCAAGAGCAGCGCGCGGAGTGGGCGCAGCACCTCGCCCGAGCGGGCCTTCCTGTGGACGCCGCGAAGTTCATCGCCGACCTCGACGACGAGCACGCCGCCCGCTTCCTCGCCCGCGAGAAGCTCCACAAGGAACACTCCCGCCTGATCCTGCCCGGGTCGGTGGGCCTCGCGGCGCCTCGCGCGGCCGTGCTCGAGGCGCTCAACGCACGCACCTTCGACCCGCTGGCCGAGCTCGCAGATCTCACCGGCCACCCCCACGTCGCGAAGCTCGACTACTTCCGCGAGGGGATGAAGCTCGAGCCCTTCAAGCTCGACGGCGCCGAGGTGACGGGCGCCGACGTCCCGCGCATGTGGGAGGAGGGGCTCGTGTGGTCGGTAGTCGACAAGTGCCGCCACGACGTCAACGTGCTCGAGGAGCTCATGCACCACGCCTTCTTCGGCGGCGCATCGGCTCGACTCCAGACGCCGAGCCTCAACCGCACCTACGTCGACGGCAACGGCAAGACCGTCGAGGTGCCGGTGGAGGCGTGGCTCGCCCCCGCCGCCGACAGCGGCGCGATCAACCGCTACCGCATCCCCACCGGCGACTGGTGGGACCGCATCGCCGCCATCGCCGCCGACACCCTCTGACCACCCCGACCACCCGGAGAAGAGCATGAGCACCGACCCCGTCACCGTCCAGCTTGTCCCGGTCCCCGGCGAGCTCGCCACCTCCTACGGCATGGCAGGCAAGACCCGCGACGCCGCGGGCCAGCCCTTCAAGCACGGCAAGCTGCTCACCGTGGCGGCCATCGCCCGGAAGAACCCCGAGGCATGGCAGTGCACGCCTGGCATGGCGAAGGCGCTGCTCGGCATCGACGCCGCCATGAAGGCCCGCGGCTCTGGCGGCCTCCGCCTCACCGAGGTCCGGCGGTCGTGGACGTTCGCAGCAAGCGAGCGAGCGAAGTACGACACGTGGGTCAACGCTGGGCGCCCCGAGAAGGGCTCGCGGTTCTTCCGCGCCGAGGTCATGCGCACCACCTACATCACGCACCCCGACGAGGGGAACCACGTGTGGGGCGGCGCCTTCGACATCGACGCCTACGCGCTGGACTTCCCGGGCGTGCCGGAGGACGGCCAACTCGGCGTGTTCTGGGACTGCGCCGACGACTTCGGCATCCGCCCCATCATCGCTCACCCCGACCGCTCACAGTCGGAGTGCTGGCACTTCGACCGCCTGGGGCCCCTCGAGGCCGTCTACGGCCTCTTCAAGGCCGCGGGCAAGAAGAACCCCGTGTACCGGCAGGCCTACGCGCACACCGCGCGCGTCGGGTGCGTGCTCGCTGGGACGTTCGTTGGCAACCTCAAGATGGAGCGCCTCGTGCAGGCGCGGCTCCTGCTCGGGGGCCAGTTCGTCGGCATCGTCGACGGCAAGTTCGGCGCCCTCACCAAGGCCGCGCTCGCCGCCCACGGGATCGAGGGCGTCACGTCGACGACGTCGCCGGCCGTGCTCCTCGGCGAGCTCAACCGCCTCCGCGTCGGCCTCGACGCGCTCGAGGAGGTGTAGCCGTGCGTCACCTGTTCGCGTTAATGGCCCTCGGGTTGGCCGGTGTGGAGGTGGAGCCGGCGCCGGCGCGGCGCCGCGACCCTGAGCCGCCGCCGACGCGGCTCCCGCCGGTCCAGATGCCGTCGACGCAATCGGAAGTCGAGGCCGCGCTGGTGGACGCGATTGCGCGCGGGCCGCGCGAGGAGCTGCCCGCGCCTCCGCTGCCGCGGCCGCCACGTCTCCCGCCTCGGCGGTCGGAGCGACCGCCGGCGCCCGGCGTCTGGGGGCCTCGGGGCCGCCCGACGTCGCCGATCGACCCTCGGCTCAACCTCGCCCGGAAGAACCGGCCGCCGCCTGGTGTCGACCGCGTCGCCTACGTCGAGCTCCTTCTCCTCGGCTACTCGCGAGAGGAGGCGCTCGAGGTCCTCGCGTTGCGGGCGATGCCCCCCTTCGAGCTCCGGCCGTTCATGGAGCGCGCGCTCGCCGGCGACGAGAGCATCCCGGCGCGGCGCCGGGCCGTGATCGCGGCCATCGCCGCAAAGACCACGTAGGCGCGTGAGCTCGGCGGCGCCCGTCCCCGGGAAGTGCAACGCGAAGACGCGCGACGGTGGGTACTGCGCGAGCGACCCCGTCACCGGCGCGAAGCGGTGCCGGATGCACAGCGGCACGGCCACGGGTGAGCACAAGATCACCCACGGGCTCACGTCCTCGCGGCTCCGCGCCCGCTACGCCGACGAGGCGACGCGGGCGAGGCTCGAGGAGCTCATGGAAGACCCGCACCTCCTCGACGCCAGGCGGGCCGTCGCCGTGTCGCAGGTGGCGCTCGAGGATATGCCCTACGCGCCGCTCTGGGAGGACGGCGAGCGCCTGGCGCGGCGCTTCCTCAAGCTCGGCGCTGACGAGGAGGTGCCGGATGAAGCCGTCGAGACCGCGTTGCACGCGCTCCGCGGCGAGTTCTCCGAGCGCGTCGTGGGCAACGCGAACGCGCACGCCCGCACCGTCGCCGTCGCCGCGAAGCAGCAGAAGGTGGCCGAGATCATCCTCCGCGGCGCGCTGCCGATCATGCGGCGGTTCGCCGAGCGCGTGTCCGGCCTCGTGGGCAAGTACCTCCCGCCCATCAAGCAGGCCGAGTTCCTGCTCGACCTCCGCCGCATCGTCGAGGAGACCCAGCTCGACCTTGTGAGGCTCGGCGAGGAGTCTGACGCGAACGGGAAGGCGTAGCGCATGACCGAGGTGTCGCCCGACCTCGCAAAGGAGTTCACCGACGCGATGCTCTCGGCGTTCGGCATGGTCGACCGGCCCGTGATCGAGCCCTACGCGAACGACCTCGAGTTCGTTCGCCGCTACGAGCTCAAGATCGACGGCCGTGCCTTCGACTTCGAGGGCTACAAGCACCTCGCCGAGGTCTTCGAGGACGACCACCCCGAGCAGGTGCTCATGGCCGGGGCCCAGACGGGGAAGAGCGCGCGCCTCCTGGCCCGGTTTCTCCGCACCGGGATCATCAACTGGGGGGCGCTGCTCGGCTACTACTTCCCCGACCAGCCGCTCGCGGCCGCGTTCTCGTCGCAGCGGTTCACCCCGTTCGTGAAGAGCTCGGCGACGCTGCGCCCCTACCTCGGCAACAGGGTGGTGGCCGACAAGAACGGCGCCGGCGAGAAGGGCTCCGATCAGGTCTTCACGCGGTCCTTCGGCGCGTCCACCTTCTTCTTCATGTCGGTCAAGGGCAAGACGTCGACCGAGGGGCTCCCCATGAAGGGCGTGTTCTTCGACGAGGTCCGCCGGATGGCCTACGGCGACATGCAGCGCGCCGAGGAGCGGACGTCGGCCCAGCACGACCCCATCAACATCAAGGTCTCGACGGCGTTCTACCCAAACTCGGACATCCACGCCGCGTTCATGCGAGGAGACCAGCGGTACTTCCACACCGAATGCGGATGCGCCGACGGGTGTGTCCTCGCCCTCAACTACCCCAACTGCATCGCCGACCTCAAGACGGCGACCCCGCTGCTCAAGGCGAAGGTGGCGCACGCCTTCCAGCACGCCGGCCTCCCCTACCTCGGCATGACCGAGAAGCAGATCGCCCAGTACGGGGAGGCCGCCTACCTCTGCCCGAAGTGCGGCAACATCATCACGGACCCCCGGAACGGGTGGTGGGAGGCGCACAACCCCGGCGTCTGGGTGCACTCCTACCAGATGCCGCAGCTGATCAGCCCGACCTACTCGGCGGCGCGGTGCCTCTCCAAGGCCGAGCGCCCCAACGAGCCGGTCGACGTGCAAGAGATCTGGAATTCGATGGTGGGGCTCCCCTACATCGACAAGGAGCGCCAGCCCGTGCAGCCCGAGCACCTCGCCGCGTGCGTGTCCTCCGAGGCGCGGTGGGCGATGCGGCAGTCGGATGCGTGGCGCCGGAAGTACGTGAAGAACACGTCGCTCGGGATGGACTGCCAGGGCGGCTACAACGTGATCGTGATCAAGCAGCTTGCCCCCAACGGGAAGTACCGGACCATCCACCTCGAGATCGTGCACGGCGACGACCCGTGGAAGGAGACCGCGAAGCTCATGGAGCGGTTCGACGTGCGCGTCGCTGTGGTCGACTCGGCGCCGCACTGGAACGAGGCGCACCGCTTCGCCAAGGCCTTCGAGGGGCGCGTGTGGCTGTCCGTCTACACCGGCGGCAAGGCCCCGATGGTCGACTGGAAGGACCGCGAGGTGGCACCGGCCGGGCAGCGGAAGGCCGGCGAAGAGGCGAAGTGGAAATTCAACGTCCACATCAACCGCACCAAGGGCCTCCAGTGGAGCCTCGCCCGGTGGAAGCGGCGACTGAACGAGGTGCCGGACCCCAACGGCCTGATCCAGATGCTCCCCCGGCAGGGCGGCAAGGTCATGCTGACGGCGGGCCTCCGCGTCGGCCGCATGAGCCCGGTGCCGATCTGCGCCGAGGTCTACTTCGAGCATCTCCAGTGCGTCGCGTTCCGAAAGGAGTACGCGAGCGAGGACGCCGAGCGGCGAGGCGAGTACAAGGTGGTGGCCGACCACGTCGGGCTCGACCCGCACTTCGCGCACGCGAATCTCTACGCCGACGTGGCCGCATCCCGCATCGGGCGCCCGGCACGACCGCGGCCAGCCGGGTAGGATGCACGCCATGATCGCGTCGTCGGGGTCCGCTGCGCTGCTTTCGTTCCTCTCCGGGGAGCAGAAGGAGGATCGCGTGTCGAAGATGCCGCAGGCGATGGGCCCGACGCTCGTGAAGATCGCCGACCCCCAGGCCGACGCCGAGCTCGTCGCCGAGCTCCTCGACGAGGCCACGCGCGAGGGGCGCCGCCGCAACCGCTACCTCCAGCGCAGCAAGCAGACGGGCCTCGAGCTCGGCAGCGACAACAAGCTCCGGTTCAACGGCCGGCGGTGCTGTGGCGAGCTCGTCGAAGAGATCAACGCCTCGCTACACGTGATCGCCATTCCAAGCGAATACACGTGCACCTGCGGGACATCGTACCGAGTGCAGCACATCCCGCGCGAGGAGCGTCGTCATGGCTTCTGAACCAACCCCCCCCGCGGCCAAGAGCCGGCTCGAGCGGGCCGCCGACCTTCGCAAGAACGCCGACGACACCCTCTCCAACATCGGCATCAAGCGCACCCCCGACGGCGGGATGCAGCTCTCCGCGGAGGCGCTCAAGACGATCCAAGAGGAACGCGAGCGGCGCATGACGATGTCGCGGTTCCCGTCGACGCCGCGGTGGATGCCCCGCGAGGCCTCTGGCGTCGGTGTCCGCAAGGGCTCCGGGCGCTTCGGCTCCGTGTCGATGGAGACGCTGCGCCTGGTTCGCGAGCGAGCTCCGATCCTGCACGCCATTCACGAGGCGCGGGCCGCGCAGGTGCGCCGTCTCTCCGTGCGGTGGTCGGGGCGCCGCGGCGAGGTCGGCTGGCGCGTCGTGCACAAGGATCACTACGAGCTCGACGCGAAGACCCCCGACGGTTTCGAGCCGTGGATCAAGCGGTTTGAGAAGCTCCTCGAGGCGCCGGCGCCGACCTACGGCCTGACGAGCACCTCCCCGCTGTTCGCGATGCTGGAAGAGGACCTGCTCACCATCAACCGCCCCGTGCTCGAGGTGCTCAACTCGGCCGTCGACCGGAAGCGCGTCGTGGGTTTCCGGCCCGTCGACGCCGGACTGGTGTGGCCGACCCAGCTGTGGATCGAGAAGTGGGTGAGCGACCACCCCGAATGGTACGGCCCGTGGAGCCCGTCGGCGCTCACCGAGGACGAGGCGCTCGAGCTGCTCTCCGCCCAGATGGACCTCGACCTCCGCACGGCGGAGTATTGCCTGGTGCGGGACGGCGTCGTGGAGGCCAGCTACGACCGGCACCAGCTTGTCGTGGCGCCGACGATGAACCGCACCGACGTCAACTTCAACGGCTACTGGCCGTCGAAGGTGGAGATGGCGATGGAGGTGGTGCTCACCTTCATCAACACGTGGGACTACAACGCCAGCTTCTTCACCCGCGGCATGATGGCCGAGTTCATCCTCGGCATCAGCGGCAACGTGCACGACGACGACGTCGACGCCTTCGCCGACATGCTCCGCGACGCGACGCAGGGCGTCAAGCGCGCCTGGCAGCCCCCGATCATGCCGCTCCCCGAGGGCGGCGCCATCGAGAAGATCGACCTCAAGCCCGCGAACCGCGAGATGATGTACGAGGTGTTTCTCTCCCTCCAGATCGCGCTCGCCGCGGCCGTGTACCGGATGGACCCGAGCACGATCAACGCGCGGCCGTGGGATGGAAGCGGCGGCGGCAAGCTCGGCGGCGAAGGCGGCCGCGGCACCGAGATCGCGCTGGCCAAAGAGGAGGGGTTGCAGGGCGACATGCAGCACCTTTGCGAGGCCATTCTCACGCCGGTCGCGCGGCGGTGCCATCCCGACCTCCGCGTCGTCATGGAGTACGGCGACTTCGACCCGCACAAGGAGGCGGAGATCTACGAGGTGCGGGCGCGCACGTCGCTCACCCGCAACGAGGTGCGGCTCGCCGAGGGCAACGAGCCGATGGGGTACTGGCTCCCCGGCGACGTCTACAAGGGGCTCGGGCCCGACGACGAGCGGCGGAAGCGGTACGAGGCGAATCTCTGGAACATGCCGGCGGACGCGTCGTTCGTGTCCGCCGTGCAGCAGCAGGCCCAGATGGAGCAGCAGCAGGCGCAGCAGGAGCAGGGCGGCGGGTTCGACGAGGAGCAGCCGGGCGACGACGGCTTCGGCGAGCCGGACGACGGCGAGGACGACGGGTTCGGACAGCCGCCCCCGAAGGCGCCGTTCGGCGACCCCGGGCAGGGCCAGCAGCAGCCCGGCGGGCAGGGGCCGACGCGCCCCACGCCGCCGAGCGGAGAACCGCAGCCGATGGAGAAGGGGAGGCGCGCCGCGGTGCGCCGACCCACCGGAAAGCGACGGGTGACGGTGTACGTGGAGTCGTTTACCGAGTAGGATCGCGCGGAGGTCACCATGAAGCCAGGCGAAGAAGGATCAACCCCCGCAACCGAGCGCGGCAACGCTCGGCGGTGGAGCCACATCAAGATTCTCAGGAAGGGGATCTCCGTGGATGAAGTGGCGCCCGTCGGGTGGAACGGCGGCATCGGCCCGCTGGAGCACCACGCCGCCATGTGGGCGGTCCTCATGCCCCCGGGCGTGACGTCGTACACGCTCAAGGTGTGGAAGCTCGTCGGCGTCTACCGGCCCGGCGGCGCCGCAGTCGTCGAGGAGTGGGTGCTCGAGGCCACCTACGCGGGGCTCACGGCCTCGGTGCTCAAGTACCAGCCGGTCGACGGGTGCCGCATCTGCGCGACGATCGAGGACATCGTCGTCGGCGGTGGCGGCATCGGCGACGGCTTCACGGTCACCTACAACGGCATCAACCGAGGCCTGTAGGTGCCGGGCTCCTTTCCCATCGCAGCCGACGACGTCCCCCTCACCGAGGGGGGCGGCCTGATCGTCGTCGACAACGGCCTCGCCATCGACCCCGAAGCGGGCGTTGCCGGGCCGCCAGGTCCGCAGGGGGCGCAGGGCCCCGCGGGCGCAGACGGCGCGCAG
>SXGQ01142887.1_pt1 | contig 85399 bp, 54 predicted proteins | sample 3178371 | NCBI WGS metagenome assembly SXGQ01 (sample SAMN11356859, study PRJNA531348) | freshwater metagenome | isolation source: freshwater sample F1-20 | place: China: Fuxian Lake, Yuxi | collected 2017-12-25 | reverse complement strand
GCGGACCATCGGCGATTACATCACGGGCATCGAGCGCCGGTTGAACTACCATGAAGCCCAGGTCGGTGGCGCCCGGCTGCGGGGCACCAATTGGCTGGTGAATGTTGTCGGGAGCTACGCCTTCGATCAGGGGCCGCTCAAAGGCACGCGTGTCGGTGCGAGTGCGCGCTGGCGCGAGGCGCCCACGATCGGCTACCCGGAACGAGCGGGGACCTTCGATGTGAAGAACGCTTTTAGTGGTAAAGACTCCTTGGTCACCGACGCCTTCGTGAGCTATGCGTGGCGGCAGCGACTACGGGGGCAGAACACGAATTGGACCGTCTCGCTTCGCGTACGAAACATTCTGGACGACGACGAGGCTGCACCCGCCAGCGCCGTGGACAACGGGAGCGGCGGGGCCCACATCCTCCAGCGGATTTATCAGACCCCTCGGACGTATGAACTCTCCGCCGGCCTGAGATTCTGAGCCGGGTCTCAACTCTAGCGGCACTGGTCGCAGGCTTGGGCGTGACCCGGAGTAACCCGAACCATCCAACGGGATTCTTTGCGATGATCCCGTTGAATTTTTCGTCTCCTCCTCCCTGATCGTGGTGCACGCAACGACCGAGGCACGTGGCTCGATCGCGGGTCGCATCGGACACTTGAGAATTTACGCAGATTTTTGTCTAAATTGGGCTGCCCCGTGGCATTACTTTCTGATGGGGATTTCCCCGCGACCCCAGCCCGATGCAAGTTACCCAGCCAACAATTGACGGTGAAGTTTTCACCCGCTTGCTGCTGCAAAACCAACGACGAATCGCGGGATTGATTTTTTCGCTCGTGCCGCGCGGCACCGATGCCGACGACGTGATGCAGGAAACCTGCGTAGTGCTGTGGCGGAAATTCGGCGAATTTCAGATCGGTACTGATTTCGGCGCGTGGGCGCTGCGGATCGCGCGCTTTCAGGTCATGAGTTATTATGCCCGACAGAAGCGGGCGCAGGCTCGCCTGAGTGACGAGACGATCGAGTCGCTGGCCGAATCGCTAGCGGATGCCCGTTGGGAATCCTCCGATCGTGTCGAGGCTCTCCGGGCCTGCGTCGGCCAATTGAAGGCTCGCGAATCCGAGCTCGTGCGCCGGCGCTATCACTCCGGCGAGAACGTGAACGAGATCGCCGATCACGTCGGCAGCACCGTCCATGCGGTCTACAAGGCGCTCGCCCGTCTCCACGTGCGCCTCGTTGCGTGCGTCAACGCCAAGCTCCACTCGGCCCGGCCATGAGCGACCCGTCCTTGTCACTCTCTGCCGTTGAACTCAACCGGCTCGCCGAGCTCGCGGAGAAACTTCGCGACAACGCTCTGGCCGACGCCGAGGTCGCGGAACTCGAGTCGATGCTCGCCGGATCCGTCGCCGCTCGCGAAGCCTTTGCCGCCCTCGCGATGCTCGGTGCTGAGCTGCGGCAGACGCACGGGCGTTTCACCTGCCCCGTGCCGGCTACCGTTCAGCGCCTCGGCCTGCGCGCCTCGTTTCTCCGGCGATTGTGGCCGGTCGCCATCGCCGCAGGTCTTGTCCTGGCGACGATCTTTTTGTGGCGCCTCGCGCCGATCCGTTCCACCGCCCATGGCGAGCCCGTCGTTACGATCTCAAATGCAAGTGGTGCTGTTCTCCTTGCGGATGAACGCGTCACTCCCACAACCGTCGGCTCGACATTGCGCGGCGGCGCGCTGCACTTGCGCAGCGGTCTGCTGGAGCTGACTTACCCCAGCGGTGTCGTGATCGTGCTCGTATCACCCGCGCGCTTCGACCTCCGCAGCGCGACGTTGCTTTGGCTCGCCGAGGGCAGCGCGACGGCGAACGTGCCCGCCCCGGCCATCGGTTTCACCATCGAAACCCCCAGCGCCAGGATCGTCGATCTCGGCACCGAGTTCGGCGTGAGTGCCAGTGCCCGGAGCAGTGACGTGCACGTCTTCAAAGGTGAGGTCTTGATCCAAAATAACGGCGAGCCGGACTCGCTCCGGCTCACCGAAAGCCGCGCTTCCCGGATCGACACCCGGACGCGCACGCCCACCGGGATCGATTACCAGCCCGAGCTTTTCATCCGCACGCTGGATGAGCCCGGGAGCAGCTACCGCGATCTGATTCGGCAGTTTGAGCCGATTGCCTACTACCGGATGAAGATCACGCCCGACGCCACCCAGCTCGTCGACGTTTCGGCCCAATATCTCCACGGCCGAATCATTCGCGGCGCGAGCGAGCGCACGTCGGCCCCGGGGAAAATCGGTGCCGGCCTGCGTCTCGGCGGCTCGGCTGACCGCAGCTATGCCGTGGTCCCGGATTTCCCCCTCGCTCCGGCGTCCGCCCTCACGGTGTGCGCGTGGGTGCGGGCGGAGAGTCGCCCGCGTTGGGCGAGCATTGCCAAAAACTGGGCCAAAAACGCCGGGCGAAATCAGGGTGGCCAATTCCATTTTGGCCTCTGGCACGACGAGGGCAGTCTCGAGGTGCATGTGCATGACCAAGCCGGTGCCGAGGTGGGTGTCCGCGACTCCGTCCCGCTGCCGCTGGGTGAATGGCAGTTCGTCGCCTTCACCCTCGATGGCACTATGCTGCGCCTGTATCACAACGGCCAAGAAGTCGCCGCGGCGCCCTGCGTCGGTCTGACGCAGGATGCCCCTTCCGCGCTCGGCATCGGGGTCAAGCTTGGCGAAAGTCTTGAGCCCGAGAGCAACAATGCCGGCTTCTGGGACGGCAGGCTCGACGAACTCGCCGTGTTCCACCGCGCCCTTACGGCCGACGAACTTCGAGCACTCTACCAGGCTGTGCCGCTGTAGCTTTTCCTTTAAACCCAAATCCCAGCATGAAACCCCCGTCCTCCCACTCCCGCCCCGTGCCCTTCGTTCCCGCTGCGATTTTCGCTTTGTTCGCGGCCGGGTCTCTTCTCGCGCAAACTCCTTCTCCGACTCCGCCGGCCCCGACGGCAGCCGCCGATGTGGTGGTCGAGCTTAGCCCTTTCACCGTCAACTCCGCCGCCGACAAGGGCTACCGCGCCGAAAACACGCTCGCCGGCAGTCGACTCAATACCAGCCTGCGCGACACGCCGGCCTCGATCTCCGTTTTCACCCGGGAGTTTCTCGACGACATCGGGCTCAACGAAATCCCCCGGCGTGAAAGGCGTGGCGATGCGGCGCGTGCCGATCGCGGCGGATAGCCCTCGCGGCGGCTTCATCACTCAAGCCGGCGTGCTCAAAATCACGTCGAACGGCACCACCACCTCGCCCGTCCTCCGTGGCAAATGGATCGTCGAACGCATCCTCGGCCTCGACATCCCGCCGCCGCCGCCCGTTGCGGCCGTCGAGCCCGATATCCGCGGCGCCGTCACGATCCGTCAGCAGCTCGCCAAACATCGGGAAGACGCCAGTTGCGCCTCGTGCCACCGCAAGATGGACCCGCCCGGATTCGCCCTCGAGAACTTCGACATCATGGGCGGCTGGCGAGATCACTACCGCGCGATCGACGAGACCAAGCCGCCCGCCCTAGGCCTCGGCAATAACGGCCACGCCTTCGCCTTCCACTTCGGCCTGCCGGTCGATGCCACCGGCGAACTGCCCGACGGCCGGCCCTTCCGCGACATCCGTGACTTCAAGCGCCTCGTGCGCGAGGAGGATGCGCTCCTCGCCCGCAACCTCGTGCGCCAACTGCTCATCTACGCCACGGGCTCCCCGATGCGCTTCAGCGATCGGCCCGAGATTGAAGCCATTCTCCAGCGAGCCGCGCCCAGTCGCTACGGCCTCCGCACGCTGGTTCACGAGGTGGTGCAAAGCCCGCTCTTTCTGAGCAAGTAACCTCAAGCGCCCTTTACTTTTTCGCTTCGGGGTGAGTCGGTGGCACGAGCATCCTGCCCCTGTTCTGAACCTCACGGGCATGCTGCCCGTGCCACGAAACCACCCGAAACGTCGTCCTTGCATTTTCGAGGTGGCACTTCGAATATGTGAGGACCGTGAAATCGGCTATCCCACGCTCCGACGCCGCTGCGGCCATTCGATCCGCAATGTCGCGCAACCCGGTCGTCGCCCTGCTCGGCCCGCGCCAGTGCGGCAAATCGACTCTCGCCCGTCAGCTCGCCGCCGAGGCCGGCCGCACCCTGTTTCTCGACCTGGAGAATCCCGCCGACCTCGCGATCCTCACCGAGCCCATGCAGGCCTTGGCGAATTTCCGCGGGCTCGTGGTAATCGACGAGGTGCAGCGCCGGCCCGATCTGTTTCCCGTCCTGCGGGTGCTCGCCGACCGCAAACCGCGTCCCGCCCGTTTTCTGGTGCTCGGCAGCGCTGCGCCCGAACTGCTGCGGCAGTCGTCCGAGACGCTCGCCGGCCGCATCGCCTTCATCGATCTGGCGGGATTTACCTTGCGCGAGGCCGGGGCGGAGCAGGCCGGCCGGCTATGGCAGCGCGGCGGCTTTCCGCGTTCGTTTCTCGCCGCGAGCGAGGCGCGGAGCGCGGCCTGGCGCGACGATTTCGTGCGCACGTTTGTCGAGCGCGATCTCGGGCAGCTAGGCTTCAACCTCCCGGCCGCCGCCGTGCGCCGTTTCTGGACCATGCTCGCTCATTATCACGGCCAGACGTGGAACGCCTCCGAGATCGGCCGCTCCCTCGGCGTGAGTGATCAGACGACTCGCTCCTACCTAGATGCGCTCACCGGGGCGCTGTTCGTCCGCCAGCTTTCGCCGTGGTTCGAGAATCTTGGCAAACGCCAGACCAAGGCTCCCAAAATTTACATCCGCGACAGCGGCCTCTTCCACACCCTCATGGGCTTGCCCGGCCGACGCGCCCTGCTCGCTCATCCCAAACTAGGCGCCTCTTGGGAAGGGTTTGCCATCGAGCAAATCATCGCCCGCTTTCCGACTCGCGACACCTACTTCTGGTCTACTCATGCCGGCGCCGAACTGGACTTGTTCATGATGACTGGCGGCAAACGCATCGGCTTCGAATTCAAGTTCAACGACGCCCCCTCGACCACCAAGTCCATGCGCATCGCGCTGGCCGACCTGAAGCTCGACCACCTTTGGGTCGTTCATCCCGGGCAGCACCGCCATGCCCTTGGCGACCGCATCGAGGCCATCGGCCTCGCCGAACTCGCGACGGGTGTCACAAGAATCGCGTGACGTCTATCAGTCCGAACGAAGCGAACAATCCGCTTGGACTTCGCCGGACCGCGAAACGGCAAGCCGACCGTTCACCGCGTGGCAATTTTCTTGTCCAATCCGGCCTGATTCGCGGCATAACCTGCGCCCCGACCCTAGGTAAATCGACCCCGTGAAGCCCCAACACCTCCCATCCTGATGCGCGCTTTCCTTTTCCACATCTCGTCATTTCTAGTGTTCTGCACCGTGAGCTCCGCCGCCACCGACCGCTCGGCCTCGGCCCGCCGGCCCAACGTGCTCTTTGTGATCAGCGACGATCTCAGCGCGCGGATTTCGCCGGCCGGTTACGAGGGCGTGTTGACCCCCGTGCTTGATCGCCTCGCCACCGAAGCCACTACGTTCCGCCGCGCCTACTGCCAATACCCCGTCTGCGGGCCGACGCGCGCGTCGTTTCTCACCGGGTTGTATCCCGAGAGCACTGGTGTCTTGGACAACGTGGTCACGTTGGCCGAAACCCGTCCCGGCACTCCGACGATGCCGCAGATTTTTCGCGACGCCGGCTATTGGACGGCCTCGGTGGGCAAGGTCTTCCACAAGCGCACCGACAATCCCGGCGGCAACACGTGGGATCTCGCGGAAGCATTCGAAAACGACGAGATGGCGGTCGAGCGGGTGGCGCGCGAAAAATTCGAACGCGAGCACGGCCCGGCGACCTCGCAGGGGAATCGCCAAAAATGGCGCGAGCACCTGCTCACCGTCGCACCCCAAACGCGCAATCAGGGCGTGAAGGGTCTCGGACCCGGCTACGGCCCGACCGGCCTGCGCGACGAGCAGCACGATGACGGCAAGAATGCCCGCCGGGTCGCCGGTTGGCTCACCGACCGCGCCCACGGCGAGAAGCCGTTCTTCATCGCGGTCGGTCTCCACAAGCCGCACATCCCGTTTCTTGCGCCGGATCGCTATTTCGACCTGTATCCGCGCGATTCGCTGAAACTGGTCAACCCGCCGAAGAACGACTGGAGCGACATCCCGGCGGTCGCCGCGACGAAGCAGTATTTGGACTACGGCTTCCCTGCGCTCGGACAGGAAAACGACGCGCGGCGGCGGGAGTTCACCCAAGCCTACTACGCCTGCATTTCGTTCATCGATGCCCAGCTCGGCGTCATCCTCGACGCGGTGCGCGCCTCCGGCCAATGGGACAACACGATCATCGTGTTCGTCGGCGACCACGGCTATAACCTCGGAGAGCACTTCATGTGGGGCAAAGTCCTGCTCTTCGAAGAGTCGTCGCGCGTTCCCTTGATCGTGCGCGTGCCGGGCGTGACGCGCGGCGCTCAGGCCCGCGGCCTGGTCGAGATGCTCGATCTCTTCCCAACGCTCGCGGAGCTGTGCTCGGTCAAGCCGCCCGCGCATCTCCAGGGTCGCTCGCTCGCGCCGCAGCTGCGCGATGCTGCGGCCCCCGGCAAAGAGTGGGCCTACACGGTGGTGAAGCGCGGCGAGACCCTCGGCACGGCGATCCGCTTCGACCGCTGGCGCTACACGGAATGGGGCCAACCCGAGCTCAACGAACTTTACGATCTCGAGGGCGATCCGCGGGAGTGGACCAATCTCGCCAAGGCCCCGGAATTTTCCGCCGTCGCGCAGCGGGGCCGGAAGCTGCTCGCCGAGGTGCGCTCGCAAGCCGCCGCGCAAAGGCGGGTGGGCGCGCCCTGATAGGATCATCTCGCCCCTGCTCCGTTCGTTTGGCCCCGGAAACGAGCGGCAAGAACTTTCCCTATTAACCCCATGAAGACAAAAATCCCCGTCCTGTTTTCCGCTCTCTGCGCGCTGGTCCCCTTGGCCCAACTGCTCGCACAAACACTTCCGTCACCGGCAACTCCCGCCGTGCGGACCGCGCCGGCCAACGACTCGGTCGTCGAGCTGAGCCCGTTCACCGTCAACGTCTCCGCGGACAAAGGTTACCGCGCCGAAAACACCCTCGCCGGCAGCCGGCTGAATTCGAGTCTGCGCGATACTCCGTCGTCGGTCAGCGTCTTCACCGAAAAATTTCTGGAAGATTTGGCCATCAATCAAATCGAGGACTTAATCGGCTACACCGTCGGCGCGACCCTCGGCGTCCAGGACACGAACGCCGCCTCCAACGCCAACGCCGCCATCAACGGCTCTCTACTTGTCCGCCGCGTCGACATCCGCGGCATCGATTCGTCGCTCGGTCTGGATTATTTCAAGAGCATCACGCCCAACGATTCCTATCGCATCGGCCGCTACGACGAAAGTCGCGGTCCCAACGGCATCCTCTTCGGCATCAGCGCGGCCGGCGGGCTCATCAACCAAAGCTCGATCCTCGCGACCACGAGTCGCAACAGCGGCCGCATCAGTTATCAAACCGGCGACGGCGCCGTCGAAGCCAACCGGTGGGAGATCCGCGCCAACCAGGTCGTCGTGCCCAAAAAACTCGCCCTCGGCGTCGCCGCGGTGGACCAGCAGAACGCCGGCTGGCGCAAACCCGACTACCAGGACAAGCGTCGGCTCTTCGGCACCCTCACTTTTACGCCGAATGACCGCATCACCCTCCGCGTTTCGGGGGAACGGGGCAACGAGTTCGGCTCCCGCGTCGCGCCCTATCCGCTCTTCGACGGTTCGTTGGCTTGGTTGGACAACCGCAACGCCAAGGGGGTTTCGGCGGTTACCTTCGTGCCGAACAACGCCGCGAACGCCACCCCTGCGCAGCTCGCCGTCGGCGTGGTGGCGCGCAACCAGGCGCTCAACACCGCCGTTCCCGGCATCCGCCGCTTCGTTTACGTCGAGAACGACGGCACGTTGTTCAATTCCGCCGGCACCCTCCTGACCGGCTCCTATGATAACCCCGCCGTTCGCTCGCCGACCGGCCAACCGGGCATGAGCGGCGTCACCTTGGTGATCAACGACCCGTCGTATGTGCCGCGGGAGTTGAACTCCGGCGGGCCCGGCATGTATCGCGACCAAAATTTCCACAATTTCACCCTGTCGCTCGACTACCGGATCACGCAGCGGCTCAACTTCAATTTCTCCCACAACTACCAGCACACCGATTTGATGAGCCCCGTCATCACCGGCACGAGCCCCATGCTTTCCGGCGACGCTAACACGCTCCAGGGTGTTGGCGGACCGGCCAATCCATATGCGGGCCGCCTCTACATCGACGCTTCGTGGCTCAACGGCGACCACCGCGCGAGTTATCGGGAATCGCGCGCCTCGTTGGCTTACGATCTCGAGCCGAAGTGGAAGTTGCTCGGCACGCACCGCCTCGCGGCGATGGTTTCGACCAGCAAAGATGTGGACAGTTACAACAGCCAGGTATGGGGGTTTCTCGGGGCTCCTTTTAACGCCGCCGCCGACAACGCGAGTAACCGCATCTCGCAGCGCGTCTACCTCGACGAAGGGAATCGCGAGAAGTATCAGGCCGCCGATTGGCGCCGGCTGCCCACGACGGCCAGAGTGGGCACGACGACCTACAACACCGGCTGGATCAACGGCGCGGCCGGCACGAACAATTCCTACGCGACCCAGGAGTCCGAAGCGAAGCTCGCCGTCGTGCAGAGCCATTTTTTCAACCGTCGTCTCGTCACTACGTTTGGCTACCGCGTCGATATGGCGGATATCACCAGCTACGCGTTTGGCACCGACCCGGTCTTGAAATCTTCGGTGGTCGATTACGATGTCTCGAAAGCCACGGTGAATTCCGTCAAGGGCATCACGCGCACCCAAGGCGCGGTCTTTCACGCGACTTCCTGGGGCTCGTTGATCGCGAACTGGTCGACCAACATCGGCATCCCCACGTTCACCAACAAAGTCCTGCCATTCGGCCTCATCCCCGACCCGTCGAAGGGCGAAGGCTCCGACTACGGCATCTCCCTCGACCTGCTCGACAATCGGCTGTCGTTAAAGGCCGTCTATTTCCAGACCGACTCCACCGGCAACACCGGCAGCGGCGGCATCGACGCCCGTTACAATCAGCGCAATGTCCGGATCGCCGATGCGCTGCAAGGTCCGCTCGTCGGTCCCGGTCTCACCTACACCGCCGCCGAATGGGCGCCCATCCGCTCGCGTATCACGATCCCGGTCACGGCTCAGATGTTCGACCAGACGTCCAACGGCTACGAATTCACTGCGGTCGTGAACCCCACCCCCAACTGGCGCGTGACCGCCAACTATTCCTATACGGACCGCATCCGCCAAAACTCCGGCGGCGCCGACGTCATCCCGTGGTATGGTTTCACGTTTGAAGGAAAACTGCTCAAGGAGGGCGTGAAGCAGAACCCCGACTCCAGCTTCACGATCACACCGTCGGCGTTTACCACGACGGGCACGGTCGCGAAGTGGCTTGAGCTTGGCGCGAAGTCGCCGGCCGCCAATTTGACGACCCTCGTCACCGCCAGCGCGACCCCGATCCCCGTCGCGCAGGAAATTCTCAACATGATCCGGGACATCAACGACGACATTCAGCAAAACGAACAGCGCTGGGGTCTGCGCCCGCACAAGGCCAGTGTCTTCTCCGCCTACGATTTCACGACGGGTCGCCTGAAAGGTCTCACTGCCGGCGCCGGCTACCGCTGGCGCAGCGCCAATGTCATCGGTCGCTATACCGACGGTTCCGAAATAAAGGGCCGCGCCCTCACCGGCATGGATCTTCTGTTGCGTTATGGCCATCCCGTTTCCCGAGGCCGCTTCCGCGGCACGATGAGCTACCAACTCAATGTCTCCAACGTCCTCGATCAAAATGGCATCATCCCGCAGCGCTTCTCCTCGACCCCGGATTTCCAAGTCCCCGGCGGCCGTGGCGTCGCCTACAGCCGGGTCGATTTCATCGAGCCCCGTTCGATCCGCTTCACCACTACGTTCTCCTACTAAACCATGAGCCCAATCACGTTCCACCCGCATCCTCTGCCCCGCCGCGAGTTCATCAAGTTTCTGGGGGTCGCCGCGACGGCGCTCTCGGTGGACTCACTCGCCGCACAAACGACCGCCGCCGTTCCGAAACTCGCCCTCGGCCTCGACGCCCACTCGGTGCGCGGCATGGGCTGGAAGGCCCGCCAACTGATCGACTACGCCGCCGAGCAAAAACTCGACGCCGTGCTTTTGAACGGCCTGCGTCCGTTTGAAAGTCTCGAGCCCGCCCATTTGCGCGCCCTGCGTGAAACCGCCGTCGCGCGCGGTCTCCGGATCAACGCCGGCGTGGGTAGCGTCGCGGAGGGCTCGACCACGTTCACGAAAGAGCACGGCAGCGCGGAAACCCTCCTCGCGCTCGGCGTGCGCGTGGCCACCGATCTCGGCTCGCCCGTGGTCAACTGCCGCATCGGTGCCTTTCCCGATCGGGCCACCCCCGGAGGCATCGAGGCGCGTCTGGCCGAACTGCTCAAGACCCTCAAAGCCGTCCGCAGCCGCGCCCTCGACGCCGGCGTGAAATTTGCCGTCGAAAATCACGCGGGCGATCTCCGCTCGGAAGAGTTGCTCCAACTTATCCAGGCGGCCGGCACCGATTTCGTCGGCGTCATGCTCGACCCGGGCAACGCTGTCTGGGCCATGGAGGATCCCATGAAACAGCTCGAACTGCTCGGGCCCCACGTGCTCTGCACGAGCGTGCGCGACTGGATGGTCTGGGAGTCGCCCGAGGGCGCGACGTTTCAATGGACCGCTCTCGGCGAAGGCCTCATGGACGTGCCCGCGTTCATCGGCCTCATGCAACGCCACTGCCCGGCCGCTCCGCTCCATCTGGAGATCATCTCCAACTCGCCGCGCCCGATCCCGTTTCTCCAGCGCGATCATTGGAAGGTCTATCCCAATACTCGCGCCGCCGACATCGCCGATTTCCTCGCCCTCTGTCGCCGCGGTCGGCCGCTGGAGTTGGTCAAAGCGCCCGCCGGCACCGACGCGAAGACCTTCGAAAGACAGTATCAACGCGCCGAGTTCGAGCGCAGTGTCGCCTTCGCGCGCCGTCATGGCGTCGGGCTGAAAACGATCTGACGCCCATCGCATCGCCTCTGCTTTCCTCATGATCTTTATCTCCCTTTTTAACTCGGCGCGAAATGCGTTGCTCATCGCGTCCCTGCTGGTCCCCGCGTTCACCACCCACGCCGCCGCTCCGTTCAAACCCAACGTCATCTTCTTCGCGACCGATGACCTCAATGATTGGGTGGGCCCGCTGAATTCCGGCATCCGCGCCAAGACGCCGAACCTCGATCGCCTCGCCGCCCGCGGGGTGACTTTCCAAAACGCGCAGGCCTGCGGCACGTTTTGCGCGCCGTCGCGCACCGCGCTGTTCACCGGGCGTCATCCCTCCACGACCGGCGCCTACACGACGCAGGTCTATCACCACGACAACCCCGGGCTGCGCCCGTTGCAGGTCGCACTCCAGCAGGGCGGCTACTCTACGTTCGGCACGGGCAAGTTGTTTCACCATCCGGCGGGTTACGTCGATCTGCGCGGCTGGAAGGAGTTCCATACCCGCACCGCCGCCCAGCGCTCGGCGGGCTGGCCCGTTGACAGTTGGCGCCAGGGAGCGCCGCTCCCGACTCCTGAGCCCTACAGCAAGTTTACCCGGGAGATGCGCGCCGGCACGGACCGCTCGTTCATGGAGTATGCGCCGCTCCCCAATGAAGTCGAAAAAGACATGGCCGACACCCAGCAAACCGAGTGGGCGATCAGCGTGCTCAAGCGCGCCCACACCCAGCCCTTCTTTATCGCCCTCGGTCTCTACGCGCCTCACTTCCCGAATTACGCGCCGCAAAAATACTACGACCTCTACCCGCTCGACGAAATCAAGCTGCCCCCTATCAAAGACGGCGACACCGACGATCTCCCGCCGGCGATCAAGAAATTCAACGACCGCCGCAAGGCCACCATCCACGACAAGCTGAACGAACTCGGCGAGATGAAGGAAGTCCTCCGCGCGTATCTCGCCTGCATCTCCTACGCCGACGCCATGCTCGGCCGCGTGCTCGACGCCCTCGACGCCAGTGCCGCCCGTGACAACACGATTGTCGTTTTTTGGAGCGACCAAGGCTATCACCACGGCGAGAAGGGCCACTGGGGCAAACACTCGCTCTGGGAGCGGACGGCCAACATCCCGTTCATCTGGTCCGGTCCCGGCATCGCTCGCGGGGCCAACGTCAACGCGACCGTCAGCGCCATCGACACGTTCCCCACGCTCGTTGAGCTCTGCGGACTCGCTCCCGATGCCGGGCTCGAAGGTCAGTCGCTCGCCACGACCCTGCGCCAACCCGCGCTCGCGAAAGACCGCGATGTCCTGCTCTGCGAGGTCAATCCCGGCGGCTACGTGATCGTGAACAACCGTTGGCGCTTCATCCATTATACCGACGGCACCGAGGAGCTCTACGACGTCGTCAAAGATCCGAACGAATGGGACAACCTCGCGCCGCAAGAAAGCTATCGGACCGTGATGGCCGAACTGCGCCGGAGCGCGCCCAAAAACTTCGCGTCGCCCGGCCCGGAAGCGAATGCGCTGCGCCTCGTCACCGAGGGCGAGAAGTTCCGCTGGGAGCCGAAACCTGCCGGCGCAGCGAAGAAAGCCAGGTCCGCCAAGTAACACTTATCTTCATGAAAACAACTGCCCTCCTCACTTTGGTGTCCGCGTTGCTTGGCGCCGTCGCTACCCACGCTGCCTCCGCTCCCCGTCCGCCCAATATCGTGGTCATCCTCACCGACGATCAAGGCTACGCCGACATCAGCTTCAACCCGCACCACCCGAAGGAAGTTTCCACGCCGCACCTCGATGCCCTGGCACGCGAGAGCGTGTTTTTTTCGCAAGGCTACATCACGGGAAACGTCTGCTCGCCTACCCGCGCCGGCCTGCTCACCGGGCGTTATCAGCAACGCGCGGGCGTTTACACCGCCGGCGAAGGTGGGCGCGGCATCGCGCAGTCGGAAACCATTTTCCCGAAATTTCTGAAACCCGCCGGTTATGTCAGCGGCGCATTTGGCAAATGGCATCTCGGACTCACGGTCGAGCAAAGTCCCGTCGGCCGCGGCTTCGACGAGTGGTATGGTTTCCTTGGCCGCGGTGCCCACGACTACCTCAAGCTCGACGATATCGAGGGTTCGCCGATGTATCGGAACGGCAAACCCATCAAGGACGAGGGCTACCTCACCACGCGACTCACCGATGAAACCGTCGCGTTCATCCAGAAGCACAAGGCGCAGCCCTTTTATGTTTATCTCGCCTACAACGCGGTTCACTCCCCCGCGCAGGCCCCTGCCGCGGATATCGCCCGTTTCAAAAAGCAGTTTCCCGAAATCACCGAGGCGCGCGCCATTTTGATGGCGATGCTCCATCACCTCGACCTCGGCGTGGGGCGGGTCGTGGATACGCTCAAAAAGGAAGGTCTCTGGGAAAACACTCTGCTCGTTTTTCTCACCGACAACGGCGGCTCCAAGGCGATGAGCGCGGTGAACACCCCGCTCCGCGGCGCCAAGCAGCAAAATTACGAGGGCGGCATCCGCACGCCGTTCATCGTATCATGGCCGGCGGCCTTCAAGGGCGGTCGCACCCTCGATACCCCGATCAGCTCGCTCGACATCTTGCCGACGGCGTTGGCGGCCGCCGGCGTCGCCTTGCCGACCGAAAAACCACTCGACGGCAAAAGCCTGTTGCCGCTGCTCACCGGGAAATCGTCGCGGCACATCGACACGTTTTACTGGAGCGAAGGCGGCGAAGCGGGCGGGTTCGCCGTCCGCTCCGGTGACTGGAAACTCGTCCAGCAGCGCAGCCAGCCGAAGGTCGAGCTCTTCGATCTTGCGAACGACCCGGCGGAGAAATCCGACCTCGCACCGCAGAACGCCGCGAAGGTCGCCGAGCTGACGAAGCTCTATGACACCTGGCTCGATCAGATGGCCGAGCCGATGGACGGCGTCGGCAAGCGCCTCACCCCGAAAGCCCCTGGCGGGGCGGCCAAAAAATCCAAAGCGGACCGCAAAAAGAAGAACACCACCGAGCCATGAGACTTACTGCCGCTCTCCGGATGGTGGCGATCTTCGCCACCACCGCTCTCGCCGCCGCCGCGACGCGCCAGCCCAATATCATTTTCATCCTCGCTGACGACTTGGGCTCCGGCGATCTCGGCAGCTACGGCAGCCCCCTCCGCCTCACCCCGGCCATTGATCGGCTCGCGGCGGAAGGTGCGCGCTTCACCCAGTTTTACGCGCCCACTCCTTACTGCGCGCCCTCCCGCGCGTCGCTCCTCACCGGCCGCTATCCGTCGCGCCACGGCCTCTTGGGCAACCCCACGCCTGACGGGACGCCGTCCGTCGATCAACTCGCCCTCGCCGCCGACGAGATTCTCCTCCCCCAATTGCTCCGTCCCCGCGGCTACGCCACAGGGATGATCGGCAAGTGGCACCTCGGCCACACGACGGTCGAATCTTGGCCCACCCGCCGAGGCTTCGATTCTTACTACGGTATTCTTTACAGCAACGACATGCGCCCGGTGCAGCTCATCGAACAGGAGAGCGTCGCCGAGTATCCCGTGGTGCAGGCGACTCTCACGCAGCGTTACACGCAGCGCGCGCTCGACTTCATCACCGCGCACCGCGAACGACCGTTCTTCCTCTACCTCGCCCACGCGATGCCCCACAAGCCGCTCGCGGTTTCGGAAAAATTTGCCGGCAAGAGCGGCGCCGGCCTTTACGGCGATGTCTTGGCCGAACTCGACTGGAGCGTAGAGCAGATCATGGCCAAACTCCGCGCCCTCGGCCTCGACGATAACACCCTCGTCGTGTTCTCCAGTGACAACGGCGCCTACTTCGGCGGCAGCAACGGCGGCCTGCGCGGCATGAAGGCCATGACCTCCGAAGGCGGCTTGCGCGTCCCTTGCATCGCGCGCTGGCCCGGTCGGATTCCCGCCGGGCAAACGCTCGCGACGCCCGCAGTTTTGAACGATTGGTTTCCGACGTTGCTGGCGAGTGCCGGCGGGACACCCCCCGGCGATCGGGCCATCGACGGACGCACGCTCTGGCCGGTGCTCGCCGAAAAATCGGCGCAACTCCACGAGGCGACCTTCGGTTTTCAGGGCACCACGCTCCGCACGGTGCGCAGCGACCGCTGGAAGCTGCACGTCGAGGCCAGCCAACCGCGCGCCGCCCTCAAGCCCGGCGCGCCGTGGGTCGACCCCCGCGCGCCCGACGGCGTCACGATCCTTGCCCCGGCTGGGCAAGCGCACCCCAGCCAATACCCCGGCCTCGACACCGGTGATCCGCTGCGCGCCGGCGCGCTCTTCGACCTCCAAACTGATCCGGGCGAGCAACACGACGTGGCCGGCGCCCACCCCGAAATCGTGGCTCGTCTGCGCGCGCTTTCCGCCGAGTTTATCAAGGCTTCGTCGGAGTCACGGCGACCGAAGACGCCGTGAACCACGTTCTCCCGCATAAATCTTCTCCTGCTATGATTCTCATCCGAAAGTTAACGTCAGTCGCCGCCGGCCTGCTCGTCACCGCGCTGTTTACGAGCTGCACCACTCCGACCGCGGTCCCCGTCAATTCTTCCACCCTCACCGGCAAAGTGATGGTCGGCTACCAGGGTTGGTTCAACGCCGAGGGTGACGGCGCCAAACGCGGCTATAATCACTGGACCCGCGGCAACGTGATGCCGGCGCCAGGAAATGTCCGCGTCGATATGTGGCCGGATCTTTCGGAGTTTCCCGCGGCCGAGCGTTTTCCGACCGGCTTCGTGCACGCCGACGGCACGCGCGCCGAAGTGTTCAGCTCTTATCTCCGGCCGACGGTGGTGCGGCACTTCGCGTGGATGGAGGAGCACGGCATCGACGGCGTCTTCCTCCAGCGCTTCATCAATTCGCTCAAGCGCGGCAATTCCCTCGCCGCCAACAACGCCGTTTTGGAAAACGTCCGCGCCGGCGCGCGCCAACATGGCCGCGTCTACGCCCTCATGTACGATCTCAGCAGTCTCGCCCCCGGGCAGGCCGACGTGCTGATCGCCGATTGGAAGAAACTGCTCCGCGATACCCGGCTAACGAGTGATCCCGCTTACCTGCGGCACAATGGCAAACCGCTGCTCGCGCTCTGGGGCTGCGGCTTCAAGGACGACAAGCCCCGCCCGTCGCTCGACGACTGGCGCAAGATCATCACCTTTCTCAAAGACGACAAAGAGAGTGGGGGCCTCGCGATCATGCTCGGCGTGCCCAGCGGGTGGCGCACCCTCAGCCGCGATGCGGTCGCCGATCCGGCGCTCCTTGAACTCGTCGCGCTTGCCGACGTGATCTCTCCGTGGACGCCCGGTCGCTACCGCACACCCCAAGCCGCCGCGACGCACGCCACGACCTATTGGCAGCCGGACATCGCGTGGTGCCGCGAACGTCGGATCGATTTTCTGCCCGTCGCTTTCCCCGGTTTCAGTTGGCACAACATGAAGCCCGGGGCGCCGCTCAACGATATTCCCCGTCTCCAAGGCCGCTTTTTTTGGTCGCAGATCACCGCCGCGAAACGCGCGGGCGCTGACATGCTCTACGTGGCAATGTTTGACGAAGTCGATGAAGCCACCGCGATTTTTAAGGTGACGAATACCCCGCCCGTCGGTCCCGGCCTCGGCGTGCAATTCGTCACCTACGAAGGACTGCCTAGCGACCACTACCTGCGGCTGACCGGCTTCGCGGGGAAGGTTATCCGCGGCGAACACGCCGTTGCCGGCGATGAACTGCCGTTACCGCTTCCCACCCGACCATGATTCGAAATTTCGCCGCGTTCTCCCTTGTTTGCTTCGCCCTCGGCCTGATGGCCGCTCCGCCCGCGCCCAACATCGTCGTGATCCTCGCCGATGACTATGGCTACGGCAGTCTCGGTGCCTACGGCGCCGACGCCGCGCTCATTCGCACGCCTCACCTTGACCGACTCGCGCGCGAGGGCCGGCGCTTCACCGAAGCCTACACGCCGTCCTCCGTCTGCACACCGACGCGTTATGCGCTTCTCACCGGACGCTACTGCTGGCGCACGTCGCTCAACCATGGTGGCGTCGCCAACACCCTCGATCCGCTCCTCATCGAGACCACGCGCCCCACGATCGCCTCGTTTCTGAAGAAGCACGGCTACGCCACCGGCTTCGTCGGTAAATGGCATCTCGGCTACGGCACCGAGCGGCGCGTCGATTACACCAAGGAACTCAAACCCGGCCCGCTCGAACTCGGCTTCGACTACCAGTTTGCGGTCCCGCAAAACCACAACGACATCACCCGGGTCTTTGTTGAGAATCACCGCGTCTTCGGTCTGCGCTCGGCGAAGCTCACGCCCGTGCCCGGCAAGCTCGGCCTCGATGCGCCCGAGCGTGACGATCCGAAGACGATGGGCGATCTTACCCAGCGGGCGGTTGACTGGCTCGCGCAACGGGCCGGCAAGCCCGCACCGTTTTTTCTCTATTTTGCCCCGGTCGCCGTGCACGAGCTGGTCACGCCCTCCGCCGAGACCCAAGGCACCAGCAAGGCCGGACCGTACGGCGATTTTATCCACGACCTTGATCGCAGCGTCGGACGAATCTTGGCCGCGCTCGAAAAACAAAACGCGCTCGAAAACACGTTGATCATCTTCACCAGCGACAACGGCGGCGTCGTCAACCCCGGTGGCAAAACCGGAACCAACAAGATCGCGATGGACGCCGGTCTGAAAATCAACGGCGCCTTGCGTGGCGGCAAACACGACATCTGGGAAGGGGGCTTCAAGGTGCCCTTCCTCGTGCGCTGGCCCGGCCGGGTTCCGGCGGCGACCACGAGCAACGAGATGGTCGGCGTCGTGGATGTTTTTGCGACGATCGCCGCGGTCGTGGGTGAAACGAAGCTCGACCGCACCACCACTGGGCCCGACAGCGTCAACGTGCTCCCAGCGTTTCTTGGCCAATCGTCCGCCCGACCGCTCCGCCGCGACCTGATTCTGCAAAGCGCGAACGGCGTGTATGCCATCCGCAGCGGTCCGTGGAAATGGATCGAGGGCGTCCCGCTTGCTCCTCAGGGAAAGAAAGCACCCGCCGCCACGGGTCCGAAAGCCGACCAATTTCGGCCCCGCCTCGTGAACCTCGTCGATGATCCCGCCGAGAAAAATGATGTCACCGCCGCGCACCCCGAGATCGCGACCCGCCTAGCGGAGACGCTGCGCCGGCAGCGCAGCCAAGGTTTCAGCCGTGACTAGTTTCCTGCGGCGGGGTCTTTTTTCCCCATGTTGATCCGCATTGTCTGGCTCGTCTTTGCCGTCGCTGCAGCCGGGTTTGCCGCGACTCCGAAATCGAAGCCCAACGTCTTGGTGATCTTGGCCGACGATCTTGGGATTGGGGACGTTTCGTCTTACCGGCCCGGCGCCGATGTGCGGACACCGCACCTTGACCGGCTCGCCGCCGAGGGGATGCGTTTCACCCGGATGCGGGCCAATGCGACGGTGTGCTCGCCCACGCGCGCGGCGCTGATGAGCGGCCGCTACGCGGATCGCGTCGGCGTGCCCGGTCTCATCCGCACCGACCCCGACAACACCTGGGGCTATTTCGATCCCGCGGTGCCCACGCTCGCCGATCACCTACGCACGGCGGGCTATCACACCGCGATCATCGGCAAGTGGAACCTCGGCCTTGCGGCGCCGGCGCTGCCCAACGATCGCGGCTTCGATTTTTTCCACGGCTTCCTCGACGATATGATGGACAGCTACACGACCCACCGCCGGCAGGGGCACAACTACATGCGCCGCGACCGCGCGGTCATCACGCCGGTCGGCCATGCCACGGAGCTGTTCACCGGCTGGACGCGCGATTATCTGCGCGAACGGGCGAAATTGCCGGCGCCGTTTTTTCTCTATCTCGCGTACAACGCTCCGCACTTTCCGATGCAGCCGCCGGCCGAGTGGTTGGCGAACGTGAAACAACGCGAGCCCGGCATCGACGAGAAGCGCGCCCTGAGCGTTGCGATGATCGAGCATTTTGACGACGGCGTCGGCCAAGTCCTCGCCGCGTTGAAGGAAACCGGACTTGATCGGACAACGCTGGTGGTGGTCACGGCCGACAACGGCGGCTCGCTGGCGCACGCGCAAAACAACGATCCGTGGCGCGACGGGAAGCAGAGCCACTACGACGGCGGGTTGAGGGTGCCGTTTGTGGTGCGTTGGCCGGGCCACGTGGCGCCCGGCACGACGAGCGACTACGCGGGACTGACCTTTGATATTTTTGCCACGGCGCTTGAAGTCGCGGGCGTGGCGCGACCGGCCGCGACCGATGCGGTGAGCTTGATGCCCGCACTGCGCGGGGAGCCGGCGCCGGCCGAACCGCGCGAGCTGTATTTCGTCCGTCGCGAAGGCGGAGCGATCTATGGGGGAAAAAGCTACGAGGCACTCATCCGGGGCGACTGGAAGCTGCTCCAGAACAGCCCCTACGCGCCCCTCGAACTCTACAACTTGAAGGATGATCCTCAGGAAAAAAACGACGTCTTCGCCTCCCAGCAAAAAGTTGCCCGGGAAATGCAGGTCGCCTTGCGGCGGCATATCCAGCGCGGCGGGGCGACGCCTTGGCAACCGCCTGCGGCCACTGCGCGGTAGGTGGCACTTGGTCGGGGCGGGGGTAGGGTCACGGCGTTACGGCTGCTTTGATTTTTTGCCCGGCGGTGTTAACTCGCGCGTCGGGTCCATCCGGCGGAGTTGCTCGGGAGTGGGGCCGCCGCCGAATTGTTGCCAGTAGCTTTCCGCAAAAGGATTCAGGCGCGGGCCGACGGCGGTTTCGTTGACGAGGCCGGGCTGCACGGAGAGCCACCACGCGTCGTAGGCGTCGGCCAGGCGGCGGACCTCGGCGGGATGGTCGGCGGCGACGTCGCGTTGCTCGCCGGGATCGGCGGCGAGATCGAAGAGCTGCCACGCGGGGGTGGTGCCGCCGGTGATCGAGACAAGGTGCCAGCGCGGGTCGCGCACGGCGCAGTTTTTGAATTTTGCGAGGGCGGGATCGCTGCCCTTGGGCCAGCGGCCGAGATGGGTGAAGAGCGTGCGGTCGGGCCAAGGCGCCGAGGCTTTCTTGAGGAGCGGAACGAGGCTGCGGCCTTCGATCTGGGCGCGCACGGCGGGAGCGAGGGAGGCACCGGCGAGTTCGGCGAGCGTGGGAAAAAAGTCGAGATGCGCGGTGAGTGCGGCGACGTTGCCGGGCGTGAAGTGACCGGGCCAGCGCCAGAACGAGGAGGCGCGGGTGCCGCCGAGCCACGGGGTGCCTTTTTGGGCGCGCATCCCGGCGTTGAAGATTTTGGCCCCGGCGGCGGTGCCGTTGTCGTTCATGTAAATGACGAGCGTGTCGCGGGTGAGATCTTGCGCGTCGAGAAACGCGAGCAGACGGCCGACGTTTTCGTCGATGTTGTAGATCATGCCGAAAAAGTTGGCGACGGATTCGGCGTCGGGGCCGGTGCCGACTTTGCCCCGGTAGAGCGCGGCGTCCTCGGGGCGGGCCGTGTAGGGCGAGTGCGGGGCGTTGGTCGCGATGTAAGCAAAAAACGGGCGGCCGGGTTTTTTGGCCGATTCGATCCAGCGGGTGGCTTGGGAGAAAAAGACATCGGTGCAGAAGCCGGTGGTTTTCTTGAAGGTGCCGTTGTGGCGGATGACGGGATCAAAGTAAGTGTTGCCCGGGACATCGCCGCAGGAGCCGGGATAAGACTGGCCGAGGCCGCCGCCGCCGTGGATGAAGACCTCGTCGAAGCCGCGGGCGCCGGGTTGGTAGGCGGGCTCGTCGCCGAGGTGCCACTTGCCGAAAATGCCCGTGGTGTAGCCGGCGGTTTTCAGGACCTGGGCGAGCGTGGTGACATCGAGGGTGAGGCGTTCGCGCTCGAGGATGGTGTGGGTGACGCCGTTTTTGAATTCATGGCGGCCGGTGAAGAGAGCGGATCGCGTGGGCGAACAGGTGGGGCTGACGTGGAAATCGGTGAAGCGCACGCTCTGGGCGTGAAGGGCGTCGAGGTGAGGCGTTTTCAGGATGGGATTTCCGTGGGCGGAAAAATCGCCGTAGCCCTGATCGTCGGTGAGGATGAAAAGGATGTTGGGACGCTCGGGAGCGGCGGAGAGCGCGGAGAGAGGGAGAAGAAGGGAAAGAGCGAGGGCGAGAAGTGCGCGGAGGTGCATGGGGAGTGCGGCGGGAGTGGTCAGCGGTAGTCGGCGCCCGTGAGGCTTTCGAGGACGGAGCGCTGCCACGTTTGCAGGATGGCGGCGAGTTTTTCGGCTTCGGCCGGGTGTGCTGCGATGAGGTTATTTTTCTCGGCGGGATCGGCGCGGAGATCGAAGAGCTCGCGGCCGCTGTCTTTGGTGCCGTCGACGACGAGTTTGTAGCGGTTGTCCACGACGGCGCGTGGGCCGGCGAAGTCTTGCGGGAGGATTTCGCGGTGCTGGAAGTTTTGGAAATCGCGGGTGGCAGAGCCGCCGCGGTCGAGTTTCACCAGCGGGGTGGTGCCTTTTTGCAGCTCGGGATCGAGGTAGGGTTTTGCGCCCGGATGGCGCGCGATCGGATCATCCCAAAAACAGATCGGCGCGGCGCGTTCGGTCATCGTGCCGTCGAGGAGAGCGCGGAGGGACAGGCCGTCGAGGGGGCGCCGAGGGAGCGGGCGGCCGGCGAGGTCACAGAGCGTGGGCAAGATGTCGCTGGTGACTGCGTTGACGTCGGTGATGCGGCCACGGGAGATTTTTTCCGGCCACTCGATCACGCCGGGGACGCGAATGCCGCCCTCGTAAAGGGAGCCTTTTTGGGCGCGGAACGGGACGGTGGCGACGGCTTCTTCGGGGGTGCCGTTGTCGCCGCAATACCAGAGCAGCGTGTTGGCGCGGAGGCCGGTGCGGCCGAGATGGTCGCGGAGTTGGCCGATGGAGCGGTCCATCGCGGTGATCTCGGCGAAACGCTCGCGGAGCACATCGCGCTGGAGGCGCGTGGTGTTGCGACCCGTGGTGTTGGAGGTGAGCTTTACTTGGCGGTTTCCAAAGGTCGCGGGGAGATCGTCGTAGAGGGCGAGATCTTTGGGGAGCGCTTGATACGGTTCGTGCGGTGAACCGAACCACACGACGATAAAGAACGGCTTACCGGCGCGGCGGGAGGCGTCGATGTGACGGATCGCTTCGGCGATAATGATCTCGGAGCTCTCGCCCTTGATGATTTGGGGCGCGCCGCCGTTGCGGGAGAAGGAGGGATCGAGTTCGAAAAAGTTATCGTGCGAGAGCCACGTGTCGAAGCCCATGGCGCCGGGGTTGGTCGGCGATGAGGCCTTTACGGGGCCGAGATGCCATTTGCCGAAATGCCCGGTGGCGTAACCGGCGTCGCGCAGGAGTTGGGCGACCGTGATTTCCTGCGGCCGCGTTGACCAGCCGGGGGCGAAGGTGCCGGAGCGGTGGTGGTGGCGGCCGTTCATGACGGTGGCCCGAGTGGGTGAACAACTCGCGCCGCCGGAGTAGAAGCGGTCGAGCCGGAGGCCGGTGCGCGCCATCTCGTCGAGGACGGGTGTCTTCAAGTAGGGGTGGCCGTTGTAGCCGGTTTCATCCCAGCCGTGGTCGTCGCCCATGAGGAGGACGATGTTCGGAGTCCCAACAGCGGCGGCGGCAAAGGCGGTGAGGGAGAGAAGCAGGGAAAGTACGAAGGCGAGAGGAGGGCGACGGTGCATGGGGAAGAAGAGTTACGGGCGCGCGTGGGCGATGAGGAAGGCGAGCAGGGCGGGGTTTTCGAAGAAGCCGGGCCAGAGGTTGTGGCCCTGGCCTTCGGCGATGATGAGTTTCATGTCGCCGCCGAGCGCGGTGTAGCGGGACTTAAGGAGAGCCGAGTTGGCGTCGAGGGGAACCAGGGTGTCGCGGTCGCCGTGAGTCGCGAAGAGCGGGATGCGGGCGGCGGCGAGGGAGGCGAGGCGATCAACGGGGTTGTGCGCGGTGAGCTGCGCGGCGAGTTCGGCCGCGGTCAACGCGTAGGCCGGCGCGGCTTGGTCAAGCCCGGGGTAACTCGTCAGGTTGACCACGGGATAGATGCCGGCGAAGGCCCCGACTTTTTCAGGGTTCTCGGCCGCCCACGCCAGCAACATGAGGCCACCGCGACTGCGACCGAGCAGGAGTGGTTTGGCGGAGTAACCGCGCGTGCGCGTGAGCTCGGTGTGGAGGGCGGTGAACAACGCGCGGCCGGCGGGACTCCCGAAGGATTCTCCGACGTCGATGCCGGCGATGGAAATGCCGGCGGTGAGAAGTTGGGAAATCAGCCAGACCTCTTCTTTGCCCGGATATTTTTCAAGGGTCGGCGCATACCAGACCCACGGGCGCGGCGCGGTGGGGGTGGTGCCGGCCGGGGCGGCGATGAGGAAAGCCGGGCGGCCGGCGACAGAAAACGTTTCGCCGGAAAGGGGGAGAACTTTTTCCGCGGCGGCGGCTGCGGCGACGGAGAGAAGGAGGAAAAGAGCAAGCGAGAGAGATCGAGCGAAGGACGGGAAGGAAGAGAGACTGAGGCGAGTCATTGCGGGAAAGAGTGGAGGCTTAAGGCTGCTGGGCTTTCGTTTTCTGTTCTCCCGTGCGGGCTCCGGCGAGCTCGGTCGCGCGAGCGGGGTCGTAAAGGGGATTGGGTTGGGGCAGACGGGCGCCGACGCGGGTGCGCCATGCGGCGAGGGCTGCGCGGAGTTCGCGGGCGCGGGCGGGCTCTCGAGTTGCGAGGTTGGTGCGCTCCGACGGGTCAGCGGCTAGGTCGTAGAGTTCGAGGACACCGTCCTCGAAGAATTCGATGAGCTTCCAATCGCCGCGGCGGATTGAGCTGGCGGGTGTGCTGTGGTGGTAGTGCGGCAGGTGCCAGTGCAGCGTGTCGCGGGCGAGAGGCGTGGTGGGATCGCGCAGCACGGCGGCGAGACTCACGCCGTCCTGCGGTTGCGTAGTTGGCAACGTGGCGCGGCCGATTTCGACGAAGGTCGGGTAGACATCGGTAGTGATCGCGGGCGTGGCGGATTCGCTTCCGGCGGGGATGGTGCCGGGCCAGCGTGCGATCGCGGGAATGCGGACGCCGCCCTCGTAGAGTGAGCCTTTTTCGCCGCGGAGAGGTTGGTTTGAGGTGACGATTCGGCCGCTCTGTTCGGTCTCGAGGCCGCCGTTGTCGGAGAGGAAAACGATGAGCGTGTTCTCGGCGAGGCCGGCCGCATCGACGGCGGCAGTGATGCGGCCGACCGAGGCGTCGAGTTCGGCGAGGAGGCCGGCGTAGAGCGGGTTGCAGGGGTAGCCGGGCATTTTGGACTTGGCGGAGAATTTTTTCTCGAACTCGGGCGTCGTGGAGAGCGGGATGTGGACGGCGTAGTGGGAGACCTGAAGGAGAAAAGGTTGAGTGCTTTGCTGGGCGATGAAATCGACGGCGCGGTCGGTGAGGTATTCCGCAGTGCGTTGTGGCGCGGGACGGTTGGCCGTGGCGGACTGGGTGTGGCCCTGAGTTTCGTGCACGGTTTGCCAGCCCTGTTGCGCGGGGCTGAAGCCGGCGCCGCCGAGATGCCATTTGCCAAAGTAACCAGTGCGGTAGCCGGACGCACCGAGGCGCTCGGCCAAGGTCTCGACCTCAAGCGAGAGCTGGCGGGGCACGACCGGATCGGTGAGTCGCGCATACGGCCGGCGATGGCCGGGGATGTGTTGCGTAATGCCGAAGCGCGCTTGGTCCTGACCGCTCTGAAGATTCGCGCGCGTAGGCGAGCAGACGGGGCCGGCGTAGAATTGGGTGAAGCGGAGGCCATCGCGCGCGAGGCGATCGAGGTGGGGCGTTTCGTTAAAAGTGTTCCCGTAACAACTGAGGTCGGCCCAGCCCAGATCGTCGGCGAGGATGATGATGAGGTTGGGCTTTGCCGTTTCGGCGAGCGCGTGAGGGCCCCAAAGGCACAAGCCCAGAGCAACAGAGCGAAACAGGAGAAACCTCATGGGCTGCAAGGAGCGGTGCGCAGACCAGTCGGTAGCAGGCGACTGAACGAGCGAACGCAAGTCGAAGGCGATTTATGGGGTTGAGGAGCTGGGGCTCGGCTGGGCCAGGTCGGTCTTAGGGGCGGGTCTGAGGGCGCTCGCGTATTCCCAGCGGTCCTTCCAAGCGGCCAAGTAAGGTTGGTAGGCGGGGACGCGGTTCCACGCAATCGGCGTGGGGTCGGCCGGGATCAACCGGCCCTCGGGGTAATCCTTGCCGGCAAAGCTGGCCTCCACGCCGGCGTTCCAAGCCAGAAATTGTTCGCGGAGGCGTTGCGCGACGGCGGGGTTTTCGGCGGTGACGTCCCGGGTTTCCCGCGGGTCGGCGATGAGGTCGAACAGTTCAAATTTCCCGGAATCAAAATTCTCGGTGGACAACTTGAAGCGGTCGTCGATGAAGGCCCGTTTCTTCTCGAACCGGAATCCGATGGGCCGGTTGCGCGTCCCGGTCTCTCGCGCGAAGAGGGGCCGGAGGCTGTGACCATCGGCAGGTTGGATCGAGGTGTGGGCGTGCAGCCCGACGATGTCGGCGATGGTGGGAAACAAGTCCATGACGGACGCGGGTGTGTCGGTCACGCGAGGACGGATGACGGCGGGCCACTCGATGATACCGGGCACGCGAAGACCGCCTTCGAAGAGACTGCCTTTGAAGCCGCGGAGATTGCCGACGGTGGACGGTTTGATCGCGGGCAGACCGCCGTTGTCGCTGCAGAAGACGAGCAGGGTGTTTTCCGCGAGACCGAGGTCGCGGAGTTTTTGGCGCAGCGTGCCGAGGCTGCGGTCCAGCGCGACGAGTTCGCCGTGGTGATTGGCGGAGTTCTCGTCGAGCCCGACGAATGCCGCCTTGTCGGCGGGGGCGGCTTTGAAGGGACTATGCGGCGAGCCGGACCAGATGACGGCAAACATCGGGCGTCCGCCGGCGCGATGCTTTTCCAAGAATTTGACGGCCTCGGTGACAGCGATTTCGGAGGAGTCGCCCTTGAACGCCTCGATTTTGCCCATGCGACTCAGCAGGGGATCGAGGTCGAAAAAGTTCGAAACCGAGACCCACTCATCGAAACCGAATTTACCCGGATGGTAGTCGTCGCCGGCAAGAATCGGGACCCCGGGACCGCGATGACCGTTGAGGTGCCACTTGCCAAAATGCCCCGTGACGTAGCCCGCGCCCTTGAGCGCTTGGGCGATGGTTTTCTCCTGCAGGCGGAGGGCGTATCCGTGCTGCAACACGCCGGTGCGATCGGGGGAGCGGCCGGTGAGCACGGCGGCACGGGTGGGTGAGCACACCGGTCCGCCGGCGTAGAAGCGCTCAAGGCGCAGACCGTTTGCCGCCATCGCATCGAGGTGCGGCGTTTTGAGGATCGGGTGGCCGCGATAGCCGGTCTGGCCCCAGCCCATGTCGTCGGCCATGACGAAAATGATGTGTGGCGGAGGCGGGGCGGCGCGGGTGGCGGAGACGGAAACGAAGACGGGGAGAAGCAGGGAAAAAGAGACGGCGAGACGGGAAAAAGAAGAGCGGGGCGTCATGGGGAGCGGGTGCGGCCGGCGGCGATGAGGGCGGTGAGGCGGGACTTCAGTTGTTCGAGGCGCTCGGGTTGTGCGGCGGCGAGGTCGTGTTTTTCGCCGGGATCAGTTGCGAGATCGAAGAGTTGGAATTGGGGCACGGGGGTGTTGGCGAGCGTCTTTTCGATGACGACGTTACGGGCAGATTTGGTGTCGTAGCGGACGAGTTTCCACGGGCCGACGCGGAAGCCGTAGTTGCCGGTGCCACCGTTGTCCTGCTGCACGAGGTGGTCGCGGCCGCGGGCGCCGGGGCGACCGAGCAGCGCGCCGGAGACATCGATGCTGTCGAGGCACGCGCCCTCGGGCAACGGCGTCCCGGTCAGTGCCGCGAAGCTCGCCGCGAGATCGATGGTGCTGACGATCTCGTCGGACACGGCGGGCTGGATCGTGCCCTTCCAGCGCGCGATGAACGGTGTGCGCGTGCCGCCCTCGAAGACGGAATACTTGCCGCCGCGAAACGGTCCGCCGGCGCGGTGGCTGCCGAGTTTTTCGAGGGCGGAGTCCTGATAACCGTCGTCCATCACGGGGCCGTTGTCGGAGCAGACGATGACGAGGGTCTTTTCGGCCAGACCGAGGCGGTCGAGGGTTTTCATGACCTCGCCCACCTGCCAGTCGAACTGGAGGATCGCATCGGCGCGAAAGCCAAGGCCGCTTTTGCCCTGAAAACGTTCGTGCGGCATGCGGGGCACGTGGGGATCATGCGACGCGAGGAACAGAAAGAAGGGCGCGGCGCGGTTGGCCTCGATCCACGTGTTGGATTTCTCGGCCCATTTGTCGGCGAGATCCTCATCCCGGAAGCGCGCGGTGTGGCCGCCGGTGTAGAATCCGATGCGGGAAATGCCGTTGTGGATCGTGGCGTTGTGGCCGTGGGACCAGTCCATTCTCAGCGTGGAGCGGTGGGTGATGCCGGTGGGGTGATCGCCGGCGGGAGCCTTGTCGCCGACCCAGAGCGGGTCTTTGGAGTCGAGGTTCAGCACGCGGTCGTTTTCGACGTAGACCTGCGGAACGCGGTCGTTGGTGGTGGGCAGGAGAAAGTTGTAATCGAAGCCGATCTCGCGCGGGCCGGGGGCGATGACGCCGTTCCAATTGGGGCCCTTGCCCTCGGCGCCGAGGCCGAGGTGCCATTTGCCGATGACGGCGGTGGTGTAGCCGGCGGTTTTGGCGAGGTCGGCGATGGTGACGGCGTCGGGCGGGACGACCATGTGCCCGTTGGGCGGGGCGATCCCGGTGCCCTTGCGGCGGAAGGCGTAGTTGCCGGTGAGGAACGAATAGCGCGTGGGCGTGCAGGTTGAGGCGGTGGTGTAGCCGCTGGTAAAGCGCCGGCCCTCGGCGGCAAGGCGGTCAAGATTGGGCGTCTGGAAAGCGGTCCCGCCGTAAGCCGACACGTCGCCGAAGCCGAGATCGTCGGCCATGATGACGATGACGTTGGGTTTTTCGGCGGCGAGGGCGGCCAGGGAGACCGAGAGGGCGAGAAGGAGGGAGAGAGAGAGGGAGGAGGACTTCATTCGAGTGGGGAGTTATTCTTTCCAGACCGTTTGCGCGGTGCGGCCCTCGGGACGCCACCACGCGTCGAGCTTGGCGGCGAGGGCGGCGACGACGGCGGGATTTTGCGCGGCGAGATTTTTACCTTCGTGCGGATCGGCGAGAAGATCGAAGAGCTGCGGACGCTTTTCGTCGCGGGGATTCGACGAGGCGTAGCGCGCGCTCACGAGGCCGTCGTAGGTGAGGAGTAGTTTCCATTTCCCCTCGATGACCCAGCGATAGACGAGACCGTCGGCGGGCCGGTCGAGGTTGGGGATGTCGTGGGCGAACGTCTCGCCGAAGACCGTGTCACGCGGGGTGGGGCGGCCGGTTTTGAGGACGGGGAGGAGATTGAGGCCGGGAAGATTTTTCGGCGCAGGCAGGCCGGCGGCGGCGAGGGCGGTCGGGACAATGTCGATGCTGGAGCAGAGTTGTTCGCCGCGGGAGCCGGGTTGAATCGTGCCGGGCCAGGAAAAGAGCGTGGGCTGGCGGACGCCGCCCTCGTTGGCGGTTTGTTTGGAGCGGGGGGCGTAACCGTTGCCGTCGGGTTGTTGGATCCAGCCGTTGTCGCCGACGTAGACGACGAGGGTATTTTTGGAGAGCCCCTGAGCATCGAGCCGGTCGAGCAGTTGGCCGCAGGTTTCATCGAACCACTCGACCATCGCGTAGTAGCGGGCGATCGGGTCGGAGGTGATGCCTTTGGCTTTGTATTTCGCAAACAGGCGTTCGGGCGGGGTGTGCGGCGTGTGCGGGAGGAACGGCGCATACCAGACGAAGAAAGGTTTCTTCTCGGCGGTGGCGTGATCGATGAAATCAAAAATTGGTTTCAGGCCCTCGCGCCCGATGGCGAGACCGTCGTCGCCGTGGCGACCGCCGGGCTGCGGAAAGCCGCGGGTCATGCCGTGGGTGAAGCCGGCGCGTTGATAGCTGCCTTCCCACCATTTGCCGGATTGGTGGCTGAGGTAGCCGCGGGCGGCGAGGAGTTGGGCGAGGTTGGGCGTGCGGTAGAAGTTTGAGATCAGTTTTTCGCGGAGCGAGCGGTAGGCTTCGGATTCGGGGCGGGGTCCGGCTTTCTTGGCGCCGGGCGCGGGCGGAGGGGTCGGGGCGGCGGGTTCGGCGAGGGGAGCGGGGTCGTTGCCGGTGATGAGATTTTGGTGGGCGTAGAGGCCGTTGAGAAACGTCGCGAGCGACGGGCGGCAAAGCGCGGTGGGAACGTAGCCACGGGGAAACGCGGCGCTGCGGGCGGCGAGTTTATCGAGGTGGGGCGTCTCGATCTGGGGATGCCCCATGAAACCGTAATCGGTCCAGCCGTGATCGTCGGAGATGATGAAGACGATGTTGGGCGGAGTGGCCGCGGCGGCGCGGAGCGGGACGGTGAATAAGGCGGAGAAGGGGAGAAGGAGAGAAAGAGCGACGGAGAGACGGTTCATTTTTTTGGGGAATGAGGTTAGGGGCCGGCGGAGGCATCGAGGCCGGGGGCGCGGAGGGCGGTGCCGGTGATTTTTTGGAGTGAGTCGCCGAGTTCAACGCGGATTGCGGCGGCGGCGGCGGTCAGGCGGGCGACGACCTCGGGGTGAGCGGCGGCGAGGTCTTTCGATTCACTGGGATCGGTGTCGAGGTTGTAGAGCGAGAGCGGGAGTTGTTCGACGCGGTAACCGTGGCGGGTGGCGATGCCTTCGACTCCAGATTGCGTGATGGAGGTGGGCGCGAGCTTGCCGAAATTGGACGGCTTGCCGGCGCGGCCGGGCTCGGCGGCGACGGTGATGTAGGGATGCGCGAAGTGCAATTTCCACGGGCCGCTGCGCACCGCGTGCAACGCGGTGCCGGAGTAGAAGAACATCGCGTCGTGCGGAGCGCGGGCGCCGGGCTCGCCGAGGAGCAGGGCTTTGGCCGAGCGTCCATCGGTCTTGAGCGTCGGTACTTTGCCACCGATGAGCTCGGTGAACGTCGGCAACCAATCGAGCGCCATGAAGGGCGTCGCAGAGACGCGACCCGCCGGCACGCGCCCCGGCCAGCGCGCGAGGCATGGCACGCGGACGCCGCCCTCGAAGACGGTGAGCTTACCCTCGCGCAGCGGCAGCGCGGAACCGGCATGTTCGCCGTAGGAGAGGAACGGGCCGTTGTCGGACATGAACACCACGAGCGTTTTCTCGTCGAGGCCGAGGCGCTTGAGGGTGGCAAACAGGTCGCCGACGGCGGCATCGAGTTCTTCCATGACATCGCCGTAGAGACCGGCGCCGGAGCGCCCCTTAAATTTTTCCGAAGCGAAGATCGGGACGTGGGGCATCACATAGGGCAAATAGACGAAGAACGGTCGGGCGGCGTTGCGCTCGATGAAGGTGATCGCGCGGGCGGTGCTGCGGGCGGTGAACTGCGATTGGTCGGGATCGAGCTCGATGATTTTCTCACCGTCGTAGAGCGGGAGCGGCGGCATTTCCGGGGCGAGAGACGGATGGTATTTGGAGTTGTCGTTGGAGTAGGGGATGCCGAGCCATTCGTCGAAGCCGTGGCGCAGCGGGTGAAACTTGAGGCGCGTGCCGAGGTGCCATTTGCCGACGCCGAGGGTGGTGTAACCCCGGGCCTTGAACATCTCGGGCATGGTCCACTCGGCATCGGCGATGCCGTCGCGGCTGGTGTGGTTGTAGGCGCCCTGCATGCCGAGTCGGTTGGGGTAGACGCCGGTCATGAGTGCGGCGCGCGAGGCGGTGCACACGGCTTGGGCGACATAGTGCTGGGTGAAACGCGTGCCCTCGGCGGCCATGCGGTCGAGGTGCGGGGTCTTGAAGCCCCGGGCACCCTGCGTACCCATGTCGGCGTAGCCCATGTCGTCGACGACGATGAGAATGACGTTGGGCGGAGCGGGCTCGGCGGCGCGAGCGGTCGTGGCGGAACAAGCAAGAAAGGGAGAAAGAGCGAAGGTTAGAAAGTGGGAGGAACGGGGCATGGGGGAGATGGTTAGAAAGGGACAGCCGAGGCGAGTTGAAGGAAGCGGTGCGCGGGAAACAGGAACGGGGTCAGCGGATTTTTTGGTCGGGCAACTCCTGTTTGATGCCGGCATCAAGCGGCATCCGATCGTTCTGCGACGTGAGTCCGACTTCGAGCATCACCTTAACGAGTTCCGCTTGCAGGTCGCGCACAACCGCGGCGTAGCGTGGCCGGTCGATCAGGTTGTGCCGCTCCTCGGGATCGAATTCGATGTTGTAGAGCTCGGCCTTGTGGCGGTCGGGGCCGCCGTCGCCGTGAGGTGAGCGTGTGTATTTCCATGATTCGGTGCGCACGCTGCGGACGTTGGGGGTGTAGGGGAACTGCTTCTCGTAGTTGTAATGGTAGAGCCAGGATTTTCGCCACGTGTCGTCGCCTTGTTGCACCAGCTTTTTCCACGACCGCCCGTGGATGCCGGTGAGCGCGGGCGCGCGGGCGAGTTCGAGCAGGCTCGGGGCGACGTCGACGGTGAGCACCTGCTGTTCGACGATTTTCGGGGAGGCGACGGGCGTCAGGCCGGGGAAACGCACGATCTGCACGATGCGGATGCTGGGCTCGTGCGCGGTGCGCTTGTCCACCATGCCGTGCTCGCCGTTGAGGATGCCGTTGTCGCTCATCAAAACGATGATGGTGTTGTCCAGTTCGCCGCGCGCGCGGAGCCGTTCGTAGAGGCGGCCCACGCTGTCATCGACCGAGAGAATCGTGCCCCAATAGGCGCGCGTCATCGCTTCGAAGTCCTTCACTGCGGCGGGCGAGTCGTCGGGAAATTTCTTCCGCCAATCGAAGAGCGGCCCGTAGATGCCGTGCCAGGTGTTGAGCCGCTCGCGGATCCAGGAGGGTTTGTCATCGAGCATGAACGCGGTCTCCGGATAGGGCACGCGGACGGAGTCGAAGGCCTTTTCGTATTTCGGCTCGGGGAGGTAGAAACTGTGTGGTGCTTTGTGGCCGATCATCATGAGCCAGGGCTTGCCGTGCCGCGGCCGGGAGAGCCACTCCTCCGCCATGTCGGTGACGACGGTGGTGTAGTAGCCTTTAACGACCTCGCGCTTCTGGCCGTGGAAATTGAATTCGGTGTCGAAGTATTTTCCCTGCCCTTTGTGGGTCACGAACCAGTTGAAGCCGGGGCGCGGATCGTCATTGTTCTCACCCATGTGCCATTTGCCAAAATAGGCGGTGTCATACCCGGCGGCCTGCAGCACTGCCGGGAAGCTTTTCAGCTCGGCGGGATACTCAGTGAAGTTATTGGTCACGCCATGAGCGTGGGCGTAGAGCCCGCTCAGGATGCTCGCGCGGCTCGGCGAGCAGAGCGACGTCGTGCAAAACGCGTTTTTAAAATGCACGCCTTCCCGCCCGAGACGATCGATGTGCGGAGTTTTGAGGTGCTTGTTGCCGGCGAGGCCGAGCGCGTCCCAGCGCTGGTCGTCGGTCAGGATGAAGAGAATATTGGGCGGGCGGGCCGCGGCGGCGAAAGCGCTGGCGGCGAGGGATACGGCGAGAACGTAGAGGAGTGATCGGATGGGGCTCATGGGAAGTGGTGAACGTGATGGGCGGCGGCTCAACGAACCTGGCCTTGCTCGCGGACCTGCGCCAAGAGGCGGGTCAATTCCGCGACCTTGTCGGGGTGGCTCGCGTAGAGATTGTTTTTCTGACCGAGGTCGCGGGCGAGGTCGTAAAGTTCGCCGGGGTGTTCGTTTTTCGCGTAGCCGTTTTCTTCGTTCACCCAATCGGGCACGCGGGAATGGGCGCCGGATTTCGCGGCGATCAGGACCCAGTTTTCGTGCCGGATCGCATAGGCATCTTTGAAGGTGTTGTGCACGATCGTGCGGCGGGGGCCGGGTGCATTGGTTTTCCAGACCGGCAGCAGGTTGTAGCTGTCGGACGCGGCCCCGGCGGGCACGTCGGCTCCGGCTGCGGCAGCGAGCGTGGCCAAGAGGTCCACCTGACCGACCAGAGCGTGACTCACGCTGGCCGCCGGCACGACCCCGGGCCATTTCACGATGAACGGCACGCGATGTCCGCCCTCGTAGATGTCGCGTTTGAGCCCGCGCAACGGGCCGGAACTGCGGTGTTGGTACGCGCGGACGCGCTCGTAGGCGTAGTGCTCGGCGCCGTTGTCGGCGGAGAAAATGACGATCGTGTTCTGCGCGAACCCGTGCTCCTCCAGCGCGCGCAGAATCCGTCCGACTTCGGCGTCCGTCTGCACCATGAAATCCCCGTAGCCGCCCGCCTGCGACTTGCCGCGATACTCCTCGGTCGGGACGATCGGGGCGTGCGGTGAGTTGAATGGAGCGTAGAGGAAGAACGGCTCGCTCCGGCCCTTTTGCGCGGCGATCCAATCGACGGCCTTCCCGGTGATATGCGGGACGACGGCGTAAAAGTCCCAACCCGGCGTCATCGGTCCGGGCCGCGCCTCCCAATTGCCCTCCGCGGTCTGGGGCGTGATTTTTAGCGGGACGCTGGGGTGCGTGATGACGCGGTCGTTTTCAAACCAAGCGTAGGGTGGGAAGTTCGGGACATCGTCGCCGAAGTAATAGTCGAAGCCGTGCGAGAGCGGTCCGCCGGAGATGGGTTTGGACCAGTCAAAATCCTCGGGCGCGTAGATTTTGTCCGGACCCTTTTCGGCGGCCTTTGGTTTCGCGCCGGGCCTCAGGATGTCGTTCCAATTCCAGCCCAAATGCCATTTGCCGACGCACGCCGTGCGGTAGCCCCGCTGCTTAAGAATTTCGGGCAGGGTGATCTCGGCGGCGTCGAGGGCCGGCGGGCCGAAGGAATTCACGATGCCGTGAAACTTACGCCAGTGAAACCGCCCGGTCAGGAGCGTGTAGCGGCTCGGGGTGCAGATGCCCGAGGAACTGTGCGCGTCGGTGAAACGCATGCCCTCGCGCGCGAGGCGGTCGAGATTTGGGGTGGGGATCTTCGAACCGGGATTTTGAATACCGAGGTCGCCGTAGCCCATGTCGTCGGCGTAGAGGATGACGATGTTGGGACGTTCGGCCGCGGGTGCACAGGCGGTTGCGACGGCAAAGAAAAGAAGCGTAGCCGGGATGCGCAGAAGACGGTTCATAGCGAAAGAGGTTTTGGGGAAGCTTGGGGCGAAGACAGGGTGATCGCCGGCGCCGAGGATCGGGGCAACGGCGGGTTAGTTTAGTCGCGGTCGGGGCGGCGTGGGGCGAGCGGGAAATTGGGGTTTTCGGTGCGGGCGGAAGAAAGGAGGGCGGTGAGGCGGGCCGTGAGCTCGGGTTGGGCGGAGGCGAGGTTTTCTTTTTCGCCAATATCGTCGCGGAGCTGGTAGAGTTCAACCGGCCGGTTGGCGGCGGCGCGGTAGAGTTTCCAGTCGCCCTCGCGGACGGCTTGTTGGGGGGCGGCTTCCCAGTAGTGGTGGCTGCGCCGAATCTGCCGGGCAGACGTGCCGAGCAGCGTGGGAGCAAGCGAAACGCCGTCGATGGCAGTGGGTTGATCGGCGCGGGCGAGTTCGGCAAAAGTCGGCGCCATGTCGGCAAAATCCGAGACAAGATCGGAGGTGCTTCCGGGAGCGATGCGACCGGGCCAGCGCGCGATGAAGGGCACGCGGATGCCGCCTTCGTAGAGGGTGAACTTGAGGCCCCGCAACGGGCCGGCGCTTTGAAAAAATTCGGGGTCTTGGCCGCCGGCGGTGATCGGGCCGTTGTCGCTGGTGAAGATGATGAGGGTGTTTTCGGAGAGTTTGAGTTCGTCGAGCAGGTCGAGCAGGTGGCCGATGTCGCGGTCGAGGCGGGTGATCATCGCGGCGCGGACGGCGCGGGGTTCGCGCTGGGGGGCGTAAGTTTTACCTCCGGCAAACGGTTGGGGCTCGGGCCAGCGGTCGCGATACTCGGCGAGCGAATCGGCGGGAACCGCAACCTCGGCGTGCGGCGCGGTGAAGGCGCCGAAAAAGAAGAACGGGCGATCCCGATGGCGGCGGACGAAATCGAGCGTTTCGCGGATGAACAGGTCTTGGGCGTAGACCGCCCGACCGCCGTTTTTGTTTTCCGGAATTTCGACGCGTTGACCGTTTTTCCAAAGGTGATCGGGGTAGTGGGTGTGGGCGTGAGTCTGGTCGATGTAGCCAAAGAATTCGTCGATGCCTTGGGCGGCGGGTGCGCCCGTGCTGCCGAGTTCGCCGAGGCCCCACTTGCCGACGGCCCCGGTGGCGTAGCCGGCGGCCTTGAGGGCGGAGGGGAACGTGCGGTCGGTGGCGCGCAGGGGAAGTTTACTGTTGGCGCGGATGGGAGCGTGGCCGCCGTGCAGGCCGGTGAAGAGGACCGTGCGTGAAGGCTGGCACGAGGGCGCGCCGGCGTAGTGTTGGGTGAAGCGGATGCCCTCCTGCGCCATTCGATCGAGGCGGGGCGTGCGGATGAGTTTCTGGCCGTAGCTGCCGAGGTCACCGTAGCCGAGATCGTCGGCGAGGAGATAGATGATGTTGGGTGGGCGGCTGGCGACCGCGGAGGGCGCGGCGGCGGTCGCGGAGAATGAGGGAAGAAAAAAGAGGGCGAGCAGGAGGGCGGCGGATAGCGGGGCGGAGGGAGAGTTCATCGGGCGGAATTTTTCCGGTTGGGAGTTTTTTCGGAGATCTCGGCCTCGTCGGCCCAATCGAGCAGTTTTTGGCGGAGAATTTCTTTGGAGGGCAGATAGAGTTGGTAGTCTTTGGCTTGGATGTTGGCGTCCTTCGGTAGGGTGAGCTTCACGATGGCGTCCTTCTTTTCTTTGCACAGCAGCAGGCCGATGGTGGGATTTTCGCCCGGTAGTTTCACCTCACGATCATAGTAGTTCACATACATCTGCATCTGGCCGAGGTCCTGATGGGTGAGCTTGTCGAGCTTGAGGTCGATGACGATGTAGCAGCGCAAGAGCCGGTTGTAGAAAACGAGATCAAGGAAGTAGTGGTCGCCATCGAAGGTGAAACGCTTCTGCCGGGCCTCGAAGAGAAAGCCCTTGCCGAGTTCGAGGAGGAATTTTTCGAGGTGACTGATGAGTGCGGATTCTAGATCGGATTCAGAGTAGCGGGTCTGTTCGCCGAGGCCGAGAAATTCGAGGACCAGGGGTTCTTTGAAAAGGTCCTCTGGCTTCGTGATGAGTTGGCCTTCGCGGGCAAGGCGCTTGATGCCCGCCTGGTCGCGGCTGAGGGCGAGGCGTTCGTAGAGGCAGGAGGCTTTTTGAAGGCGAAGTTCCGGCACCGACCAGTTGGAGTTGGTGGCCTCGATCTCGTAGAAGCTGCGTTTGTTCGGGTCTTTGATCGAGAGCAGCTCGACGTAGTGAGTCCAACTGAGGGTGAAGGGCCGGCTGAATTTCCCAGCAGGCTGCTGGGAAATCGAGGCAACCCGATCCCGCCACAGGAGGAAAAATTTCCGCATGTATTCGAGATTGGACCGGGAGAAGCCCTTGCCGAATTCCTGTGTCAGCCGTGCGGACACCTCGCCCAGCAGCTCCCCTCCATACTCCGCGCGCTTCGCGCCTTTTTGCTCGTGCTCGACGATGCGGCGGCCGATTTCGAAATTGGTCATCACCTGAAACGTATCCACCACCGAGGCCACGCCACGCCGGGCGGAGTGGATGAGGTCGCGGACTTCGACGATGAGCGCGGCAAGATCGCCGGGTTTCGTTTTCGCGGTGGCGGTTCGTTTGGCCGGGGTGCTTTTGTTTTTCATGGGCAGGAGACCTCCGGTGGAGGTCGCTCAACTCTCTTGGTGTGGTCAGGGCAAGAGCGTCAGAGTGACGCGGCGGACGTCCATCACGGATTGACCGGGGATTTCGAGGGCGCGGAGGACGAGGGGGCCCACTCCGGCCGGGAGGGTGATTTCGCCAAGGTCGAGCGTGCGGAATTCCTTCATCTGCGATTCGCCGGGCGGGCGCGGGAGGGTGTCTTGATTGGTGTAGAGCGGAGGGTCCCAGCCGGGCGCGACCTTGCCGGTGAGGCGGGCGGCGTGGAGGGAGAGTTCGACGGTCGCGCCGGCGTCGGGGAGCAGGCAGGTGTAGTCGATCGCGACGGTGTAGCGGCCGGCCGTGACCACCTCGACGTTCCAGACCATGCGGTCGTCGCGGGATTTCCAGTTTACGAAATAGGAACTGTTGGGCGCGTTGGAGCTGCGCTTGACGCCACCCTGCGGCTCGCCGTCGCGGGCGGGGAGCATCGTGATGGGGAACTCGCGGTAGCCGACGTGGAGCGGGCGCGGATCGACGGCGTTGGCGGCGGCGCGTGCGCGCGGGCGGGCGCCGGCGGGCGTGGGGAGCTCGGCGAGGACGTCGCGACGGAAAGTCTGGACGGCCGCAGTGAGGTCGGCGGCGAGGGCGGTCTCGCGGGTGTTGAGCGGCGTGGTCTGGCCGGGATCGGCGACGAGATCGTAGAGCTGGCCCTGGGCGTCGAGGCGGTGGCGTTGGGTGCGCACGCTGACGTTGGCGTTCCAGGCATTGAAGATCATGCGCTCGGGCCACGGCCGATTTTGCTTCAGGAGCAACGGGGAGAGATCGCGGCCGTCGAGCGGTTTGGTGCCGACACGGGGAATGCCGGCGAGAGACGTGAGGGTCGGGAGCAGGTCGATGGCGCCGGCGATCTCGGGGATCGTGTGGCCGGCGGGAAGCTTGGCGGGCCAGCGAATCCAGAGCGGAGAGCGCACGCCGCCTTCGTCGGTGGAGGCTTTGCGGTTTTTCATCCCGCCGTTGTAGCGGAAAGAATTGGGGCCGTTGTCGGTGAAGTAGACGACGATGGTGTTTTCAGCGACGCCGAGTTCTTCGAGGCGGCGGAGAATGCGGCCGACGTTGGCGTCTTGGTTTTCCACCATGGCAAGGGCGCAACGGGTTTCATCGAGCTTTTCGCGGGCGGGGTCGGTGGCGGTCTGGGCAATGGGTTTATCTTTGAAGCGCGCCCACTCGGCGGCGGGCGCGGCCCACGGAGAGTGGGGCGTGGTGAAGGGCACGTAGCAGAGAAACGGTTTCGCGCGATGGCGCTGGATGAAGTCGAGGGCGCGATCGGTGCAGACATCGACGATGTAGCCGGAGGTGCGGACCATACGGCCGTTTTCCTCGAGGGGCGCGTCGAAGTATTCGCCCCAATGGCCGGAGGAGTGGCCGAAGTATTCGTCGAAGCCGCGGGCTTTGGGGTGGTAGGGCCATTGGCTGCCGTTGTGCCATTTGCCGAAAGCGCCGGTGGCGTAGCCGGCGGCTTTGAAGGCGTCGGCGAGGGTTTTTTCGTCGAGGTCGAGACGCTCGAGGCCGGTGGAGACGCCGCGCACGCCGGTGCGGGGGTGGTAGCGGCCGGTGAGGAATTCGGCGCGGGTGGGAGCGCAGACGGGTTGGACAAAAAAGCGGTCGAAGCTGACGCCGCCCGTGGCGATGGAGTCGATGTGCGGCGTGCGGACGGAGGTGTTGCCGTTGAAACTGTAGTCACCCCAGCCGGCGTCGTCGGCGAGGAAGATGACGACGTTGGGCGGGCGGGTCGGGCTCGTGGCGGCGACGAGAGAGGCCGAAAGAAGGAGGGGCAGAGAAAGGGAGAAAAAGAGAGCGGCGAAGAATGGAAGGAAGCGCATGGGGAGTGAGCGGGAAGGGAGGGGATTGCCGAGGGCCCGGGGTAGGCGGCGGAGTGGCAGAAGCGCAGAGAAGCGCGGGGCGCGACTCAACGCTGGAGTCTGGTGGATTGGTGAATTCTCCGCTGGGCGCACGCCGGGAAGCGCTCTGTTTTGCGGGGCGCGAGCCCGAATTGTCACGCCGGCCCGGTGGCCGGGTGGAAAAAGCGGCGGGCGCGGTCGGTCTGGGGGGCGACGATGACTTGCGCGGGCGGGCCGCTTTCGATCACGCGGCCGGCGTCCATGAAGACGATCTCGGTGGCGGCCTGGCGGGCGAATTCCACGTCGTGCGTCACCACGACCATCGTCGTGCGGTCGGCGGCGAGCTGGCGCATGACGGCGAGGACTTCGCCGGTGAGCTCGGGGTCGAGCGCGCTTGTGGGTTCATCAAAAAGCAGGACGGCGGGCTCGACGGCGAGGGCGCGGGCGATGGCGGCGCGTTGTTGTTGGCCGCCGGAGAGCTGGGTGGGGTGGGCATCGGCTTTGTCGGCGAGGCCGACGCGGTCGAGCAGCGCGAGCGCACGGGCGCGGGCGGCGGCAGCGGGGAGGCGGCGGACGAGGCGGGCGGCGAGCGCGAGATTCTCCCAGACGCGCAGGTGGGGGAAGAGGTTGAACTGTTGGAAGACCATGCCGACGCGGGCGCGGTGGGCGTTGAGCGCGGAGTCGTGACGCGGGTCGATGACGGTGCCGTCGCAGCGGACCTCGCCGGCGTCGGGGAGCACGAGAAAGTTGAGGCAACGGAGCAGCGTGGATTTGCCGGAGCCGCTGGGGCCGAGGATGGCGGTGACGGTGCCGGAGGCGACGGCGAGCGAGACTGCGTCGAGTGCGACGAGGTTTTCGAAGCGCTTGGTGAGGGCGCGGGCTTCGAGCAACGGGGCGGGCGCGGCGCTGGCGGGCTCAGGCGGCATGGCGGCGGTAGCGGTTTTCCAACGCGCGGACGGCCAGCGCGACCAGCAAGGTGAGAGCGAGGTAGAAAAACGCGAGAAGGACGAGGCTCTCGGTGTAGCGAAAGGTGGCGCTCTGGTAGAGCCGGGCTTCCTGCGTGATATCGCGCACGCCGAGCACGGAGACGAGGGCGGAGTCTTTGAGCAGGCAGATGAGATCGTTGCCGAGCGTCGGGAGCACACGGCGAAATGTCTGCGGGAGCAGCACGTGGCGGAGCGTCTGGCCGCGCGAAAGACCGAGGGCGCGGGCGGCTTCGGCCTGACCGCGCGGGAGCGAGGTGAGGCCGCCGCGAAGAGTCTCGGCCTCGAAGGCGCCATACGCGAAGGCGAGGGCGGCGGTCACGCGCGCGACCATGGGGACATCTTGCGCGGTGAGTTGGGCGCCGAAGAAATTGGCGGCTTCGACGCTGAGTGGGACGAGTACGAAGGCCACGAGAAAAATCTGCACAAGCACGGGCAGGCCGCGCACGACCTGGACGTAGAGCGTGGCGATTTGCCGCCACCACCCGTTGGTCGAAACGAGGCCGAGGGCGGAGACGAGGCCGAGGGCGAGCGCGAGCGGGAAGGCGATGGCGGTGACGACGAGCGTGAGGCCGAGGCCGTCGAGCAGACGCGAGGCGATGTCGCGCCAGAGCGTATCGGTGGCGACGCGCCAGCCGATGAGCACGGCGGCGAGGGCGAGGGCGAGCAGCCACCACGGTGCGCGGGCGAGCAGCGAGGGACGTTCGGGGGCAAGGGCGCCGTCGGGACCGATCATGGGGACGTCAGTGCGCGGGTGCGCCGGCGGGGATAAAGTCGGGGGCGAACCATTTGCCGTTGATGCGGGCGAGGGTGCCGTCGGCGCGCATGGTGGCGAGGGCGAGGTTGATCTCGGGGCGCAGCGGGGAGTTTTTCGGGAAAATGAAACCGAGGTCCTGGCCGGGGAGCCCGCCTTCGAGCAGTTTCAGTTTCTCGCGGTGCGTGCCGACGTAGCCCTGGCCGCCGACGTCGTCGATGAGGACGGCGTCGAGGTCGCGGTTGAGGAGGGCTTGGATGAGTTCGCCGAAGCCGTCGAAGGCGACGACGCGGGCGGGGCCGACGAGTTTCTCGGCCTTGGTGTAGTTGGTGTTGCCCTTTTGCGCGCCGACGCGGGCGGCGGCGGAGGCGGCGAAAGTGGCGAGCGACGTGAAACGGGTCTCATCGCGGCGCACGAGCAGGCGCTGGTTCACGGTCATGTAGCCATCGGAGAAATCGACGACGCGGGCACGCTCGTCGGTGATGGTGATGCCGTTGCCGGCGAGATCGAATTGGCCGGTGGCGATGCCTTGGATCATGGAATCCCACGCGATCTCGCGGAAGACCGGGGTGAAGCCGAGGCGGCGGCCGAGCTCGGCGGCGACATCGTAGTCCCAACCCTCGGCGGCGCGGGTGTCGGTGCGGATAAAGTTGAAGGGCACGTAGCCGTTCTCGACGGCGAAGGTAACGTTGCGCGCGGACGTCGGCGGAGTGGAGGCGTTGCCGGCCGGGGCTGATTCAGCGCCGGGACGCGGAGCGCACGCGGCAAGCAAGCCGGCGGCGAGCAGCGGAACGAAGCGAAGCTTAGGGAAGACGGAGAGACGCGTCACAGCGCGAGCAATGCAAACCGCGTGCCGCAGAGCAAGCGGACGAACGCAGGGGGCGGGGCGTTGCGGAAGGTGACGAGGGCGTCGCAGCTCCCACGTTCTGCTTTAGGCAGGGAACGTCACGCTTCGGCGGCCGGGTCTTCCTAGTCGCCTTTTTTGCCGGAATTTTGGGTGCCTTGATCTGCCACTTCTTTCGGGCGCGCTTGGGCGTAGCGGTCGAGCGCGGTCTGGAGTTTTTTCGCCGTCTCGGCGGCCGGACCGGTGAGCGTCGCCAGCGGGAGGGGCTTTTGCTCAAAACGGTCCGTGGTGAGGTCGTAAAACTTTCCGTCGCGGTGCAGTTTGTGGGTGGTGGTCTGGGCGTATTCGTGGGTCGCGGTTGGGCCGCCGTTGCGGGCATACCAGACGTAGTGGGCCTCGCGGGGTGCGCCGCGCTGGCCGAGCAGTTGCGGGAGGAAACTGCGGCCGTCGATTTCGAGCGCGGCCGGGAGTTTGGCGCCGGCGACGTCGCAGAGCGTCGGGAAGAAATCCACGCTGGAGATCAGGTCGGCGTTGACGCGGCCGGTGGGAATTTTAGCGGGCCAGCTCGCGATCAAGGGCACATGGTTGCCGCGCACGGTACCGGTGCCTTTGCCGCCGGGGTAGTCGGCGCCTTTGAAGCGCGAGGTGACGGTCGGGTGCGTGCCGTTGTCGCCGGTGAAGAGGATGAGGGTGTTTTCGCGCAGGCCGAGTTCCTCGAGCTTGGCGACGAGGCGACCGATCATCTTGTCCATGTAAGCGACCATGTCGGCGAAATGCTTCACGTCGCGCTTGGCCAGTTCGCCGGTTGTCGTCGGGTCCCATTCCGGGCTGTCGGGCGTCGGCTGAAACGGGTCGTGCGTGAGGATCATCGGGTAGTAGAGGAGAAACGGCCGCTCGCGGTGGCGGGTGATGAAATCGAGCGCGAAGTCGCTGATGAGTTTCGGGCCGTATTCGCCTTTCGTGTAGTCGATCTCCTCGCTGTTGAGTTCGAGGCCGGGATTCGCGTAGCGCGGGGGGCGACGGGTCTGTTGCCAGAGAAACGATTCGTCGAAGCCGAAGTGCTGCGGCAGGCCTTTGGTTTTGTCCAACTGCAGCTGCCACTTGCCGGTGATGCCGGTGGTGTAACCGGCCGATTTTAGCAGCTGGCTAAACGTGACGGCCGCGGGATCAAGCACGCCGAATTTGAGGTAATTCCGGACATTGTAGATGCCGGTCATGAGCTGCACGCGGGTCGGCGTGCAGAGCGGCTGCACGTAGCAGTGCTCGAAGCGCACGCCGGTGGCGGCGAGCCGGTCGAGGTGGGGCGTTTGGTAGGACTGGCCGCCGTTGGCCGTGACGCATTCGAAGCCGAAGTCGTCGGCCATGATGAGGACGACGTTGGGTCTGCGCTCAGCGGCGGAGGCCGCGGCGGAAAGCATGAGTGCGAAGGTGCAAAGAACGGCGACGAAGGGGCGACGGCGGAGGGGGCGATTCATGGGTGAAGGGCGTGGTCGTTTTTGACGGGGCGAGAGGGTAACTGGCCTGGCGGCGGGTGTGAGCGAGGGATTTTCAACGGTTGCCCACTCGCTCACGCTCGCGGCTACCGGAGGGGAGGTTCGTTGGACCGGCAGGTTAGGTTCACGGAGCCACGAGGATCGGTGGCCAAGTGCTGTTGATGAACTCGGGGGCTTTGCCGGACGGCGGGAAGGTGGTTTTCACGGCGGCGTGGAGCTGGGTCGAAAGCGCGGCGACGGTGGCGGTGTGGGCGGGCAAGGTGGCGAGGTTGGTGAGTTCGCGCGGGTCGGTGTCGTGGTCGTAGAGCTCGCGGCCCTGTTTGCCTTCGTCCCATTCCGTGTAGCGCCAGCGGGGCGTGCGCAGGCTGTAGCCGGAGAAACGGCCGCCACCGGACTCGGTCTTTGCCGGCGCAACCTTGGCTTTGCCCTTGCCGGCTCCGCCACCGCCGCCGCGCATCATTTGGGTGAGCGCCCAGCCGCGACCGGTGACGGACGGATCGCGCAGGAGCGGCACGAGGCTTTGGCCTTGGAGGTTGGCGGGGGCCTTGATGCCGGCGAGTTCGGCGAGGGTGGGGAAGAGGTCGAGTTGGCTCACGGGCGACGCGGCGGCGGTTTTGGCTTTGGACACGCCGGGGGCGACGATGAGGAGCGGCACGCGCGCGCTTTCTTCAAACAGGCTTTGTTTCTGCCAGAGGCCGTGCTCGCCGGTGAGGTAGCCGTGGTCGCTGGTGAAGACGATGATGGTGCTCTCCGCGAGGCCGAGGCGGTCGAGGGCATCGATGACGCGGCCGACTTGGGCGTCCATGAAGGTGATGCTCGCGTAGTAGGCTTGCAGGGCTTCGCGGCGCTGGTCGTCGGTCATGTTGTCCTGCTCGCGTTTGTAGCTGGCGAGGCCGGCGGCGGGGATGTCGGCTTGATCGGCTTTGATGTCGGGCACGATGCGCATTTTCTCGCGCGGGTAGTAGCCGAAGTAGGGATCTTTCGGTGCGACGTAGGGCGTGTGCGGGCGGAAGAAACCGACGGCGAGAAAGAAGGGGCGTTGGTTGGGTTTGGCGCTGCGCTCGAGCACCCATTCGGCGTCGGCGGCGAGCATCGCATCGGTGTGATGCTCGTCGCTTTTCGGCGAAGCATACCAACTGAGTGTGCCGCCGAATTGGCCGGGAGTGAGGGTGGTGATCTTCGGGTGTTCCTCGGTGCGGTCCACGCCGGCCGGGTTGAGTTGGAGTTCCCAGGAGGCGGGGTCGTCATGGCCGGATGTGCCGACGGAGTTGGGGACGTTGTAGTGGTAAAGTTTGCCGATGCGGCCGGCGAAGTAGCCCTGTTGGCGGAAAGCTTGGGGGAGGCTCAGTTGATTGGGGATGGTTTCACGGAAGATCTGCGAATTGTTGTGGATGCCGGTGCTGTTGGCGTGAAGGCCTGTGAGCATCGAATTGCGACTGGGGCCGCAGAGAGGGTAAGTGCAGTAAGCGCGGTCGAAGCGGACGCCGCGGGCGGCGAGCTTGTCGATGTTCGGCGTGTGCGCGAGGGGATCGCCGTAGGCGCCGAGCATGGTGTTGAGGTCGTCGGCGATGAGGAAGAGGACGTTTTTCTTGGGCGCGGCGGCGTGCGCGCCCGCTGGAGCGGTGAGGAGCCCGGCGAGGGTCACGAAAAGTATGAACAGGCGGAAACGGAGCGGAGTGGTGCGGTGCATAAAGAAGGCGGGAAACGAGATTTCGCGGTGGTTAGTTTTGATTCTTTTTATTTTTGCCCTGTTTGCCGGTTGACGACGCGGCGGGGGCGGCGGCGAGCTCGGCGGCGGTCTTCATTGTGGGCATGGCGGCGCCGGTTTGGGTGCGCCATGCGGCCAGCTTGGCGCGCAGCTCCTGGACTTTGGCGGGGGCCTGGGCGGCGAGGTTGCGGGTCTCGCCGATGTCGTCGCGGAGGTTGTAGAGCTCGACGGTGCCGGTCTCGAAAAATTCGAGGAGCTTAAACTCGCCGGCGTGAATCGCGCCGACGGGCGAGGTGCGCCAGCCGCGCGGGTGGACGTAGGATTCGAGGTAGCCGGGGAAATGCCAGTAGATCGCCTCGCGTGGGAGCGTGGCCGACGGGTCGCGCAGCACGGGGGCGAAACTCACACCGTCGAGCGTGTAGCCGGCGCGCGGAGTGCCGCCGACGAGGTCCAGCAACGTCGGATACACGTCGACGTGCGCCACCGGGACGTCGCTCGTGCGGCCGGCGGGCACGACGCCGGGCCAGCGGACGATGAATGGGACGCGCGTGCCGCCTTCGTAGAGGGTGCCCTTGCCGCCACGGAGCGGAGAATTGTCGGTGAATCCTTTTTTATCGGAAGGCGCTTCGGTGCTTTGGTAGCCGCCGAGGCCGCCGTTGTCGGAGGAGAAAATGATGACGGTGTTGTCGGTGAGTTTGAGTTCTTCGAGGCGGGCCACGATGCGGCCGACGCTTTCGTCGACGCTCTGAATCATGGCGGCGTAGGTGGGATTCCAATGCGCGCCCTGGGGCCGCTTCTTTTCCCACGCGGCGATGTAGTCGGGCTTCGCCTGAATCGGCGTGTGCACGGCGAAATGCGGCACGTAGAGGAAAAAAGGCCGGTCGCGGTGGCGACCGATGAAGTCCACGGCGCGGTCGGTGACGAAGTCGGCGAAATACTGACCGGCCGGATAGTCGGCGGGCGGGATGGTGGTGAAATTGAAATGTTTGTTGTCGGAGACGAGCGCTTCGTCGAAGCCGCGACGGCTCGGATGGTAGTCGCCGGCGTTGCCGAGATGCCATTTGCCGAACATGCCCGTGGCATAACCGGCGGCCTTAAGCGCCTGCGGTAAAATAAATTTGTCGAGCGGGAGCTGGCTGACGTTGGCCGGCACCTTCATGCGGCGGTCGGCAGCCTCGCCGCGTTCGAGAGTGCCGACCGTGTAGATGCCGGTGCGGGGGGCGTATTGACCGCTCATCAACGCGGCGCGGGTGGGGGCGCAGTTCTGCGAGTTGTAATAGCGCAGCATGCGCACGCCCTGGGCGGCGAGCCGGTCAAGGTGGGGCGTCGCGTAGTAGTTGGAGCCCTGGCAGGCGAGGTCGGTCCAGCCGAGGTCGTCGGCGAGGATGTAGACGATGTTGGGCTTGGCGGGCGGAGCCGGGGCGGCGCGGGCGGCCAGGGTCAGCCCGACGGATGCAAGGACCAGTGCCGGCAGGGTGAAGACTAGGAGCAGTTTCAAAGAGGCGAGGGGGCCGCGGACGTCTTCGATTTCTTGGACGCTTTGGTGGCGGGCGTCGGAATCTCGGGCAAGCGCGCGAGCTGGGCGAGAAGGTCGCGGATGACAGCGGGGTGGGCGGCGGCGACGTTGCGCGTCTCGAGCGGGTCGTTCGAGTAATCGAAGAGCTCGAACTGCGGGGAGCCGTCGGCGGCGCGGGCGGCGATGAGACGCCAACGCTCGGTGCGAATCGTGCGTTGACCGTCGGTCCAGAAACCGCGGGCGGGTTTCGCGGCGGGGGTGGCGGGGCGGTCGAGTTGGGGGCGGAGGCTGCGGCCGTCGAGGGTGGCGGGCGCGGGCAGGCCGCAGAGATCGGCGAGGGTGGGAAAGATGTCGATGGTCTCGACGAGGGCGGCGCTGGTAACGCCGGGTTGGGCGAGGCCGGGAGCGCGAATCATGAGCGGAGAACGCAAGGAGTGCTCGTAGAGGCAGTGTTTGCCCCAGATGCCGTGTTCGCCGAGGAGGAGACCATGGTCGCTCCAGACGACGACGATGGTGTTGCCGGCGGGATCGATGGTTTTTAGCGCGTCGAGCACGCGGCCGATCTGGGCATCGACGTAGCTGGTGGCGGCGGCGTAGGCCCGGCGAACCTCGCGGGTGTAGGCGGGATCGGTGTCGGGGTCGCGGCCGGCGTGGCCGTAGTTTTTTCGAAATTCGTTGCTGGCGTGCCACGTCGAAGGCCAAGCGGGTTTGGCGGCGGCGGCGGGATCAAGGGCGGGAATTTTCTCGGGATCGTGCAGGTCGAAATATCGTTTCGGCGCGGCGAACGGGAGATGTGGCTTGAAGAAGCCGACGGCAAAAAACCAAGGCTCGGAGGAAGCGGAGAGGTCGCGGAGATTTTTTACGGCCTCGTCTGCAATCCAAGCGTCTGGAAAAGCGGAGTCAGGACCGGCGTGGGCCTCAAGGGGCGGGGTTTTGCCGGGGTTGCGTGGGACACCGTTGGCGTAACCGTGCATGATGTTCTCGGCTTCGTTCCACGGGGTTTGAGGAATCCATGAGCGCGTCCAGGCGCCGGGGAGTTCTTCGGGGCCGTCGTGCCAGAGCTTGCCGGTGCGGCCGCCGGGGTGATGGGTGATTTTACCGAGCGCGTAGGTGCGGTAGCCGTTGCGAAGAAACCACGCGGGAAGATTCGCGTCGCCCCACGTGGAGTGGGTGGTGGCGATGCCGCCGTTGCCGACGTGGGCGGCCTCGGAAGGATAGCGACCCCGCAGCAGGGCGGTGCGCGAGGCGCCGCAGGTGGGCACCTGGACGTAGTGATGCGAAAAAATGCGCGCGGTGGCGGCGAAGGCGTCGAGTTGCGGGGTGCGGGCGTGGGCCGCGCCGAGAGCGCCGAGGTCGTTGCGCAGGTCGTCGACGGCGATGAAGAGGACGTTGGGGCGCTTGGGCGCGGCGGGCGAGCTGGCGGCTGAGGCGGAAAGAGGGAAGAGGAGCGAAAGAGAGAGGGAGAGAAGGAGGGACGGAGAGAAGGAGAGAGGGCGCAAGGTGCTCATGGGGTGGAGGATTTTTTCTTGTTCTTGGTTTTGGCGGCGGAGGTGTCGCCGGTGAGATTCACGATGAGGCGCGGGACGTAGGAGGCGAAACGAGGATCAGGCGAACCGGCTTCGCCTTTGAGTCCGCGCACGAGGGGCAGAAGCGGAGCGGCTTTGGGGCCGAGGGCTTCGATCGCGCTGAGGGCGGCCATGGCGGTGAAGACGCCGTTTTTATCGGGCGCGGCGAGTTCGCCGAGGACGGTGAGGACCGGCGCAAGATCGGCGGCCGGGCCGTAGGTGCCGAGCGCTTCGGCGGCGACGATGCGGACGAGCGGCGACGAGTCGCTGAGGGCGCGGCGGAGCAGCGGAAGATCGCCCGAGACGGCCGACGTGCCGCGCATGAGCAAGCCGATCACGCCCCAATAGCGCGCGGCGGGATCGGGGTCGGTGGCGAGGTTGCGCAACTGTGGGAGGGCGGCGGGATCGAGGCCGGAGGCGAGATCGGCGGCGGCGTAGAGGCGCGAGAAAGGGTATTTCTTTTCATCGCGTGCGAGGTCGTAGGGCGCGAGCCCGGCGGCGCGGGCGTGCATCTCGCCCTCGGAGAGAAAGCCGAGGTCGCGCACGCGGGTGAGGTGGGCGCGTTGGGCGGCGCGGAGTTTTTCAAGGACCGCGCGGTGGGCGGGCGAGGCGGCGAGGTTGATGACTTCGTCGCGGTCGGTGGCGAGATCGTAGAGTTCTTCGGGAGCCTTGGGCGTGTGCCAGAAGATGGACTGCGCTTCGTTGGTTTTGCCGGCGTCGAAAGCGGCGCGCCACACGCGGGTCGTGGGGGTCTCGAATTGAAACGCGACCCGTTGGGCCGGCGAGACGTGGGGGAAGAAATTCCGCAGGTAAACGTAGCGGCCGTCGGTGACGGAGCGGACAAAGTCCAGGCGTTCGTCCATACGGCCGCGGGCGCCGTAAAGGTAGGGCTGGGGCTCGGTCTGAAACGGGCCGGCGAAAGCGTGGCCCTGCATCGCGGCGGGCGGCTTGATCCCCGCGAGGCTCAGCACGGTGGGCGCGAGATCGACGAAGCTGACGAGGCGGTCGGACTTGCCGCCGGGTTGATACTCTTTTGGGGCGAGGTGCCGCCACTTTTGCGGGAAGTAGACGACCATGGGCACGTGCAGGCCGGAGTTGGAGGGCCAGCGTTTGCTGCGGGGCATGCCGCTGCCGTGGTCGCCGTAGTAAAAGACGATCGTATCCTCGGCGAGGCCGGCGGCGGCGAGTTCTTTGAGGCGGACCCCGGCGTCGGCGTCGGCGGCGGAGACTTTGTCGTAATATTGCGCCCAATCTTGGCGGACCTCGGGCAGATCAGGATGGTAGGCGGGGATCCGCATCTTCGCCGGATCGGCGATGGCGTTGTGAGGCCGGGTGCGAATCTGGCTCTCGTGGCTTTTCTCGGAGTTGAACACGGCGAAGAACGGCTGGCCGGCGGCACGATCTCTCCAGTGCGCTTGTTTGGAGGAAACGTGCCACGTCTGGGCGGATTTGGGGACGTTGTAATCCTCCTTAGCGTTGTTGGTGGTGTAGTAGCCGGCCTCGCGAAGGTAGTCAGGGTAGAGCTTCGCGCCGTCGGCGAGCGGCACCATGGAGCGCATGTGAATCGCGCCGGAACTTTCGCCGTAGAAGCCGGTGGCGATGGTGGTGCGGGCGGGAGCGCACACAGGGTGGTTGGACCAAGCTTTTTTGAAAATCATGCCCTGTGCGGCGAGCGCATCGATATTGGGCGTGCGGGCGTTGGCGTCGCCGTAGCAACCCATCTCGGGTCCGTGGTCTTCGCTCGTGAGCCAGAGAATGTTGGGGCGGTCGGCGGCCGAAGCGGAGAGGGAAATCAGGAGTGCAAGTGAGAGCGCGAGCAGGCGGGCCGGGGCGGAAAATAGGAAGGAAGGCATCGGTGGGGGCGAGACGGGCGGGGTGGGTGGAGGTTGCAACAAAGTGGAACAAGAGCGACGTGCCGGGAGATTTCGGGGCGGTCAAGCGGGACGGTCGGGAAGGCGGGGTTAGCGCACGTGGGGCGCGGAGCAGTCAGGCGGGACGCAGGCGAAGGAGCTCGTGAATTTGGGTGGAGAGGCGGGCGTAGTCGAGGCTGGTCCCCGGCGCCGTTAGATCGAGGTCGAAGGTCGGAACCATCGCTTTCATGCGGGCGTGGCCATCGGGCGTATGCAGGCGGTCGGGGAAACAAGTTTGGATGATTTGCAGCGCGATGTTCGCGGCGACGGAAGCGCCGGGGGAAGCACCAAGCAGCGCGGCGAGAGAGCCGTCGGGGGCGGTGACGACTTCGGTGCCGAAGGAGAGCCGGCCGGCGTCGGATTTCTTCAACGCCTGCACGCGGATGCCGGCGTCGACGAGGCGCCAATCGGCGGGATCAGCCCCGGGGTAGAACACGCGGAGGGCGCGCAGGCGGGCGGCTATGCTCTGGGTGGCTTGTTGCGCGAGAAAGCGGATGAGAACGCGCTGGTGCAGGCCCGTGCGGAGGAGGGTCGCGAGGTTGTGCGTGCGGAGCGAAGCCGGCAGGTCGGTGAGGTGCCCGGTGCGTTGGAGGAACTTGGTCGTCCATGTGGCGAAGGGTCCAAAGAGCAGTGCGCGTTTGCCGTCGAGATGGCGGACGTCGAGGTGGGGTCCACCGAGGGCGCCGGAGTCGGGCGGAGGCGAGCCGTAGACCTTGGCCAAGTGGCGGGCGACGATGGCGGGGTTTTCGCAGACCAGCCATTGGCCGGCGATGGGAAAGGCGGCGAGACCGTGGGCGACAGGCAGGCCGCTGGATTGGAGGAGTGGCAACGTGCCGCCGCCGGCACCGATGAAAACGAAGCGGGCGCGGGCGGAGTGCGATCTGCCCGAGGCGGGGTCGCGGACGGTGAGTTCCCAGTCGGCATCGGCGCGGTTCAGGTGCGTGACGCGGTGGCCCGCGACGATGCGGCAGCCCTCCTGCGTGCCGAGCCAGGCGAGGAGTTGGCGGGCGAGTTCGCCGAAATTCACATCGGTGCCGGCGTCGATTTTGGTGACGGCGATGGGCTCGGCGTCGCGGCCGTCGACGAGGAGCGGAGCCCACCGGCGGATCAAAGCGCGATCGGTGCTGAACTCCATGGTGCGGAAGAACGGATGCGCCGACAGCGCGGCATGACGGGCGCGCAGATAGGCGATGGGTGCTGCGCCGCGAACAAAGCTGAGGTGCGGGACGGCGCGGATAAAGTCGGCCGGCCGCGGGGCGAGCCCGTGGGCGACCGCGTAGCTCCAGAACTGACGTGATTGGTCGAAGCGCGTGAAGATTTCGACGGCCTTGGTGACGTCGACGGGCGCGCCGGGCGTGATGGGCGGCGGCGTATAGTTGAGTTCGCAGAGGCCGGCGTGGCCGGTGCCGGCGTTGGCCCAGCCGTCGGAGCTTTCGCGGGCGAAGGCGTCGGCCGCCTCGTAAACGTGAATCGAGAAGCGGGGGTCGAGCCGCTTGAGCATCGTGCCGACATGCGCGGACATGATGCCGCCGCCGATGAGGATGATTTCGGGGTGCGCGTCAGAGCGAGGCATGGGAGGCGGGGCGAAGATAGCCACGGCCACTGCCTAGGGCCAAGTGACGAAGGGCAAGGGCGAATTCGGGGTGTCGCGGTGGGTCCGCGTGCTGACCGAGTCCGGAATCGCTCCAGCACTGAATCGCAGGGGAGACGTTCCTGCCCTGAAACGTCTCACCGCCGAAAAAGCGGCGGATTGGTTTTGATTGGCGGACGTCCCCGTTCCGAGGCAGGCCTCAGGGAAGTTTCGTGACGACCGCGTAGTAGACGCCGACTTCGTGGCCGTCGGCGGTGGTGAAGACCGGGGCGAGTTGGTGGGAACCGGCGGTGAGCGTGGTCGTGAAGGCGATGGCAGTGTCGGTGGCACGCACGGGCGACGAAGCGAGGTCGCGTCCGCCGATGCGCAGCGTGGCGGTGGTCGCGGGGATCGCGACGCCGGGGCGGGCGCGGAAGGCGACGCTGGCGCCGGGGACTTTTTCACCCGGGGGCAACGCGGCGGTGATCGGGTGGTTCGCCTCGACGGGCCAGCGGCGCACGCTGATCTCGTAGCGGCCGGCGGTGACGACTTTCACGGCCCAGTGGCCGGCGTGGACGGATTTTTCGGCGGGCGCGGCGGGCGCGGCGGCAGCTTTCGCGTTTTTGCCTTTGGCGGCGTTGGGACGTGCGGGAGCGAATCCATCGGCGACGCGGATGTGCTGCTGGTTCCACGGCGGGAGGGCCTCCTGGATCCAGTCGTGGCCGGTGAGACTCACGACGGGATGCTCGGGATGGCCGAGGTAAATCTCGGTGGTCTGCGCGAAGGTCGGCTCCAGCTCGGCCCACCACGCCTCGTAGAATGCACGCATTTTGGCGGCGCGCGCGGGTTGTTCGGCGAAGAGGTTCCGCTGCTGGCCGGGATCGGTTTTGATATCGTAAAGTTCCTGGCCGTTGATGAGCCGCCACGGGCCGGACATGACGGCGGACTGTTTCCACTTCACCGGATCGCGCTCGCGCTGGGAATCAGTGACGAGCATGCGCTCGTGCGGCCACGAGGCGGTGTCCGCGACGGGATCGAGGAGCGGACGAATGGAACGGCCGTCGAACTTGAGGCCGGCGGGAGTGGGCGCGTCGGTGACGTCGAGGAGCGTGGGCACGATGTCGACGGCGTGGCTGAGCGTGTCGTTCACGTGCGGCTTGGTCCAACCGGCGGCGGGCCAGTGGGCGAGGAGCGGCACGCGGTGGCCGCCCTCGTATTCGCTGCCTTTTTTGCCGCGCATACCGGCGTTGAAGATTTTTTCGCCGGTGGCGGTGCCGTTGTCGGTGGTGAAAATGAAGAGCGTGTTGTCGGCGATACCGAGCTCACGCAGGAGCGCGCGGGTGGTGCCGACGTTGTCGTCGATGTTGGTGATCATGCCGAAGAACGACGCGAGTTCGGGCGGCTGCTGCGGGTAGAGGTCGAGGTAGTTTTGCGGGGCGTGAAACGGGCTGTGCGGGGCGTTGAGCGAGATGTAGGCGAGGAAAGGTTTTTTGGCGGCGGCTTGCTCGCGGATGAAGCGGTGGGCCTCGGCGAAAAACACGTCGGTGCAAAAACCCTTGGCGGCGACGATGCGGTCGTTGTGGAAATAGCTGCCGTCGAAGTAGGAGTTGTCCCAGAGATCGGGCGTCTGGCCGACCCCGCCGCCGCCGTGGTAATAGACCTCGGTGAAACCGCGGTCTTGCGGGCGGTAGGGGTAGTTGTCGCCGAGGTGCCACTTGCCGAACATGCCGGTTGCGTAGCCGTGGGCTTTGAGCAACTGGCCGACGGTGATCTCGTTTTCGCGCAGCATCGAGCGGCCGTTGACGGTGTGCCACACGCCGGTGCGGTTGGTCCAATGGCCGGTGAGCAGCGCGGCGCGCGTGGGCGAGCAAGTGGGCGCGACGTGGTAGTCTTTCAGTTGGGAGGACTCGGTGGAGAGCCGGTCAAGGTGCGGCGTCTTGACGATGGGATTTCCCGTGAAGCCGAGGTCGCCGTAGCCCTGATCGTCGGTGATGACGAAGACGATGTTGGGCTTTGTCGTAGGCGCGGCTGCCGCCGCGACAGCGGCGAAGAGGGGGAGAAGGAGGGAAAGAGAGAGGGGGAGAAGGGAGCGGAGGCGGGACATGGGGAGATTGAAAGGAGCGCCTGGGGGTGGTTTATTGCTTTTTCTTGCCGGCTTTCGGCACGCCAAACGTGAGCGCGCCCTTGGGGTCCATCTTTGCGAGGGCTTCGGGCGTCGGGCTGCCGCCGAACTGGCGGTAGTAGATTTCCTGGAAGGGATTGATCGCCGGCCCCATCGCTTTTTCGTTCACCATGAGCGGCAGGCACTCGGCCCACCACTGGTCAAACGCGGCGCTGAGCTCCTTGACCACCGCGGGGTGCTGCGCGATGACGTCGTTTTTTTGGCCGTAGTCGACGCTGAGGTCGAAGAGCTGCCAATTCGGGGTGCGGCCGCCGTTCTCGCTGACCATCGCCCAGCGAGTGTTGCGCACGGAGGTGACTTTGAACTTCGCCTCGTTGGGATCGCCGAGTTTCGGCCAGCGGCCAAAATGGGTGAACTGGTAGCGGTCGGGCAATTTCGCGGCGGGATTTTGGAGCACGGGCACGAGGCTGCGGCCCTCGATCTGGGACTGCGCGACGGCGGAGGGAATCTTGGCGCCGGCGATCGCGGCGATCGTGGGAAAAAAATCGATGTGGGCGGAGAGCACGCTGCAATCGGCGGCTTGAAGCGTGCCGGGCCAACGCCAGAACGAACTCGCGCGCGTGCCGCCGAGCCAAGCGCTGCCCTTTTGCCCGCGCATGTCGGCGTTGAATACCTTCACGCCGGCGGTGCCGCCGTTGTCGTTCATGAAGATGACGAGGGTGTTTTGGGCGATGCCCCACTCGTCGATTTTGGCGAGGAGCCGGCCGATGTTTTGGTCGATATTGTGGATCATGCCGAAGAAGTTTTCGGTGGCGGGCTCGAGGCCCTTGCCCTCGTAGAGCGCCCGATCTTCGGGGCGCGCGATATAGGGGCCGTGGGGGGTGTTCGATGGGATGTAGGCGAAGAAGGGTTTCTTCGCGCGGCGCTGGGCGTCGATCCATTGCGTGGCTTGGGCGTAGAAGAGGTCGGTGCAGTAGCCCGAGGTTTTCTCGAACTTTCCGTTGTGCAGCAGGGTGGGATTAAAATACGTGTTGCCGGGCGCATCGCCGCAGGAGCCGGGATAAATCTGGCCGATGCCGCCGCCGCCGTGGATGTAGACCTCATCGAAGCCGCGGCGGTTGGGCTGATACGCCGCTTCGTCGCCGAGATGCCATTTGCCAAAAATCCCCGTGGTGTAACCGGCCGACTGCAGCACCTGCGGCAGCGTGGTGGCGGCGAGGGTCATGCGCTCGCGTTCGAGAATCGTGTGGGTGATGCCGTTCTTAAATTCGTGGCGACCGGTGAAGAGCGCGCTGCGCGTCGGGGAGCACGTGGGGCTGACATGGAAATCGGTGAAACGCACGCCGTCGGCGCGGAGCCGGTCGAGGTGAGGCGTTTTCAGAATGGGATTTCCGTGGGCGGAGATGTCGCCGTAGCCCTGATCGTCGGTGAGGATGAAGATAATGTTCGGCTGGGCGCCGGTGATCGGTTTGGTGGGTGCGGCGGCTGTGGCCGAGACGGAGAGAAGGAGAGACAGAGCGGCGGCTGTGGCCGAGACGGAGAGAAGGAGAGACAGAGCGACGGAGAGAACGGAGCGGAGGGGATTCATAGGAGGAGAAGATTTGTGGTCCGGAGGCGGGGAGGATGCGGCTCAGAACGTGCCTTTGAGGCCGAAGGTCCACAGTGACCCGAAGTCGAGGCGCGAGCGGAATTGCGCGTGCGCGGGTGTATTCGGGCCGGAGATTTCGGTGTCCTCGGTGGCGTCGCCGATGTTGCGCAGATTGGTGAAGAGCGCGATCCGCCGCGTGATCGAGTATTCGGCGGAGACGTCGATGTAGAGGCGCTTGGAGCCCCAATTGTAGGTGCCCGGTTCGATGCTCGGACCGGTGGCGACGATGCCTCGGCGCTGGCGGCCGCGATAGTTCCAGTTGATGCGGAGATTGTAGTTCGGTCGCGTGAGGCTCACTCCCCAGCTGCCGCTGCGCGGAATGTAGCCAGCGAAATTGGCGGTTGCGGTGTCATCGCCGGTCACGCGTTGCGCACTGACGTTGGCGAAGACCTGCACGCCGCGCGCCCACGAAGGCAGACCGGTGAGCGCCTGTTTGTAGCTGAAGTCGATGCCGGTGAGGCGGACTTTACCGGGGAGATTATACTGGGTCGTGACGTCGAACTTGTCGTAGAGCGCGGGCTCGAGGCCGTAGAGGGTGAGGAACTCGGGGGTCGCGTCGAAGACGGTGCCGCCGAAGAAATTTGTGATGTCGCGGCGAAAACCGCCGACGGAAATCTGGCCGACGCCCGCGAAATAATATTCGAAGCGCGCGTTGGTGGTCTCCGCGCTCCACGCCTTGATGCCCGCGTTGTTGACGACGATGCGGTTGGCGGGATTGGACGCATCGCTGTCGGGATCGGGGAGGGTGAGGCCGCCGGCGTATTGGTTCAGGTTGGGCCGGCCGACGGAGGAGTAACGCGCGGCGCGGACGATGAGATTTTCCCTGAGGTTGAAGGAGGCGTTGAGGCTGGGGAAGAGGCGGAGGTATTCCTTTTCGACTTGGGTGCCGCGTTGCAGAAACGTGAGCTGGGAGACCGCGAGGGCGTTCGTCGTGGGGAAAAGGGGGAGCGGCGTGCCGTTGGCGGCTCGGAGCACTCGGCCGCTGGCGTCGCGCTGATAGTTGCGCGTGGCGTCGGTGAGCGGACCGTCGGCCTCGATGTTGGTCTGCTCGGCGCGGAGGCCACCGACGAGTTTGAGGCGGCGCTCGAACAACGCGACATCACCGCGCAGGAACGCGGACGATACGGCCTCCTCGGTGTGCTTGGAGTTGGAGACGGCAGCGCGGTAGCGGGCGTTTTCGTCGAAGGTGAGATGGGTGGGGTTGGCGCGATAGTAGTCGAGCAGACGGCTGGTGCCGACCCATTGGATGCTCGGGAAACCGTAGGGATGGGCGCGCTCGGACAACTCGGGCGACCAGAACGGTGCCGCCGCGTCATCGGTGCCGATGGGAGTGGTGCTGGCGCGGCCGTCTCGGCCGACGAAACTGTACGTGCGGTTGTCGTCCGCGCGGAGATCACGCACGCCTTCGCGGCGGTCGAGTCCGGCCTTCAGGGTGACGGGCACGCGCCATAGGAAGTCGCGCTGCACGTTGGCGAAGAGGGTGCGTTGCTGGTCGTTATTTTCGGGCTGGCCGCTGCCGGCACCCGTCACCGCGTAGTGGTTGAGGCTGTACGGATCGAGCGGGGTGCCGGTCGCGCTATCGGTCACGGTGATGCGGTTGGGCCGCAGGTAGAAAATATCGTCGAAGGCCACGGTCACGCCCGTGCGCCGCGCGCTGGTGTTGGCGAAGTAGCCCCGCTCGAGGTCGCCGCCGTTGTAGCGGGCGCGAGAATAGCCGGCGCCGGCCTCGGCTTTCCACACCGGTCCGTCGTGCCGCCAGCGGAGCGTGGGCATGTAGGTTTGGTTTTTGCGGTAGCCGCCGGCGTTGCCACTGACGAGATCGCCCAAGGCCGTGGTGCCGCGGGTCGAGAAGGGCGTGAAGTTTCCGGGCAGCACGCCGCCGACATTGAAGGTGAGGGTCTGGCTCAGATAATCCTCCTCGAAGCGCGACGCTTGGACCGAGAGCGAAAGCGTGTCGTAGCGAGCGAATTTGAAATCGAGCGTGGCGGCGAGGGAGTGGCGGGTGGTTTCCTTGAGGCCACCGCGCACAGCGAAGGTGGATAGGTAGGGTTGATCGGGTGTGGTGTGAGGAAAGGTGGTGCCATTGGTGACCGTCCCGGCGCCGCGCCACGTGTTGGTGACCTGGTCTTGGCCAGCGAACTGGCTCGTGCGGCCACCTGAAAGCGTGAAGCCGAAGCGCTTGTTTATTGGTACCACCCACGAGAAGTCGAAGCCTGGGGGCGCCTTGCTGCGGCGATCCTCCCGCGGACCGGGGGTGGCGTGGAGCTCCTTGCGATGGTCGCGCATCATCGCGTAAACGCTGCCGTTGAAGACGGGTCGCGAGCGCTCGAAGGCGCTGCGTGGAATCATGTTTACCGAGCCGGCGAGGGCTGCGCCGGAGGTGTCGGGGGTCGGCGAGAAGGAAACCTCGACGCGCGAGATGCCGTTGATGGAAACCATGTCGACGGCGGAGGCGCGGGAAATGCCGCTGATCGCGGTGGCGAGGCTGAAGCCGTCGAGCGTGACGGGGACGTTGTCGGCGGGCGCGCCGTTGATGGAGATCTCGCGGGCGTTGCCGCCGGCGTAGTCCATCGTGACGCCGGGCAGGAATTTCAAAAATTCGCCCACGTGCCCTTCGGCGACGGTGCCGAACTCATCGGTGGCCACGACGGTCTTTAGGTTGGAGGCGAAACGCTGCTCGTTGATGGCGATGGCGGAGGCCTCCATTTCCTTGGAGGTGGATACGACGAATGTGGCGAGCTTCACCCGGTCCGCTGTGGGGTCGCTCTGTCCGACGGCCGTGAGCGTGACGTCGTGGAGGGCGGATTGCCCGGCGGCGACGGCGACGGCAGTGGTGACGGGCGTCATGCCGGTGTAGAACAATTTTACCCGCGCCGTGCCGACGGGAACGCTTTCGATGCGGTAGGCACCCGCGGCATCGGTGAAGGTTTCGAGCGAGGTACCTTCGACGGTGACGCGGACGCGTTTGAGGAAACTATCCGTGCCAGCAGCCAAGACCCGACCGGAGATCGAGCCGGTGGCGTTGGCGGAGGTCTGCGCCGAGCCGACGGAGACGGTCGCGGCGACGGCGGAGAGGGAGAGCAGGAGGGAAAGAGAGAGGGAGCGAAGAGGGCGCGGTAGGGGCATGGGGGAGGGTGGGAAGGTTGAGGCCGGAGCGAGGACGCCTGCGAGAATCAGTTTGGCGCGCTTTTCTTCCCCGGGGAAGCAGGGGCCTGACGTGGTGGGGTCAGGCCGTCTTGGGGTTGGTTCCAGAGGCGCCACGGGTCGTCGAGGCGACGCATCTCGGCCAGGAGTAAGGCCTCCATCTCGGCGAGCTTGGCGGCGTGGCGGGGGTCAGCGGCGAGGTTGCGCTGATGCGCGGCGGGTTTGACGCCGGTGAGCGCGACGAGGGCGGGGGCGTGGTGCGGCTCGAGAAACTCGTGCGGGTTCTCCCGGAGGTTGAAGAGCTGAGTCTCCCGCACACTGCCGCCAAGCACGTCGAATTTGACCAGCTTCCAATCGCCGTGCTTGACGCTGCGCAGGCCGGGTTTGGTGCCGCCATTATAGACGCCGTAGAGCGTGTCCCGCAGGATGGGTAGCTTGCCTTCGAGCACGGGACGGAGACTCAGGCCTTCGTTGCTCCCAGGCGCGGTGATGCCGGCGAAATCGCAAAAAGTGGCGAGCACATCGCCCAAGTAGGCGTTACCCTCGGCACGCGTGCCGGGTTTGATGCCGGGGCCCTTCGCGATAAAAGGAACGCGCCAGGTGTGCTGGTAGAGATTCTGTTTCCCCTGTAACCCATGACGTCCGATGGCCATGCCGTGATCGGCGGTGTAGATGATGTAGGTGTTGTCGAGCTCACCCATGGCTTCGAGCTTCGCGAGGACGCGCCCGATCTCGACGTCGATGGCTTCGGAGCAGGCGAATTGTCGGCCGATTTCGTTGCGAATCGTGCGCTCGTCGCGCCGCTCCCAGACGCCACTCACCGCGACCTCGTCGCGCAGATCGGGATGGCCGTGCGCGAACGGATGGGCGGGCAGGTAGTTCTCGGGCAACTCTGGTTGCCTGGGGTGGGCGGGTGGAGGCGTGGTGCGATCGGTGTGATTGGTCGCGCCGTAATTGGCGAGGAGCTCGGGCTTACCGTCGCGGGTGTCGTGCGGATGGGAGAAACCGAAATGGATCAGAAACGGCGCGCGGTTCGTCGCGGGCGTGTGGTCGCGCTGCGCGAGATATGCGAGCACCTGTTCGCCGTGCCAAGCGCTGCCGGTCTCGTCGGTGCCGCCGCGCTTGGTGGCGTCCTTGCGGACAGTGAAGAGCTTGTTCGCGGCCTCGTAGCTGTTGCCCATTTTGCAGGTGCGCATGGTGTCGTAGCCGGCGCGATTGAAGACGGCGGGGATCGTCTGCTGCGCAATATCGGGCGGGCAGGTCGAGGCCCCCGGACCGATCGGCAGGTGCCAGACGGAGCGCCCGCTCATGATCATATGCCGGGATGGCGTGCAGACTGCGCCGCTGAACGAGCCCATGTGATACGCGCCATCGAGCACCATGCCCTGCGCGGCGAGGCGATCGAGGTGGGGCGAGTGCAGGGCGGACTTCGGATTGTAAACCTTCAGATCGAATGGCGACTGATCGTCGACGAGGATGAAGAGGATGTTGGGCCGGCGTGGTTCCGCCGCAGCGGCGGAGAGGGAGAGAAGTAGGGAAAGAGAGAAGGGGAGAAGGGAGCGGATGGGGAACATAGGAAACGGCGTTAACGGTGGATCAGCGCCAGTCGATGCGGGCTTGCTTGGTCGTGAGGTCGACCCAGACGGAGGCGTGGGCGAAATCGCGGGTGGCGGTGAGGCCGACCCATTTTGCGTCGGCTTGGGGCGGGCCAAGCGGGCGGTCGAATTCGGGGTAGGCATCGAGCATCCCGTGCTCCTCGCGGTAGCCCCACGAGTAGCAAAACTGCGAGCCGGGCTGCGCGGCGACGAGGAAGCAGGCGAGTGGAAACGTGAGGCGCTCGCGCGCGAGTTGGAGGAGCTCGGCGTAGGGGCGCTGCATCATTTCTTTGTCCAGCCAGTTGAAACCGGGCCAGCCCTTGATCACGACGAACTTTCCTTTGGCGGCGGCGAGCGCGATGGACTCGAGATCGGCTTTGATATCGCTGGGCGAGTCGGTTTTGAACGCGCCGAAGTGTTCGATCATCACGCCGTCGATGCCCTCCCAATCCAGGATTTCGCGAAAATCTGTCGTGCGCAGTCCGTTCGCGAGGACGAGGCGGTCGGGGCCGAGTTTGCGTTTCGTGAGAGCGAGCATCTCGCGCAGGCCGGCGACGATGGCGCGGGCTTTGGCATCGCCGACCTGTTTGGCGAGGCCGGGAGAAAGTGCCTGCGGGAGCGCATCGACGAAGACGCCGCCGAGGGGGGCGGTCCGATTCGCGTGGGCGACGACCTCCGACCACCACTCGCGGAATTCGGCGTTGGAGGGATCGGGGCGCGGCGTGCCGGAGGGGTGGGTCACGATCTCGCCGCCCGCGGTGCGGAGCGTCCACTCGGGGCGGTAGGTTTTGAAGGCGTCGTAGCCGGGCCAGTTGATGAAGGCGTTGAGGTAGAAGAGAACTTTGGCGTCCGGGTTGCGCTGCGTGATCCGCCGCGCGGAGTCCGCGATGCCGGCCTCGGTGCTGCCGTGGGGGGTGACGCCGTGGCTTTTCTCGAGGGCGATCAACGCGCTGCGACGTGCGATGAAATCGATCTCGGCGTCGGTGAGGCTGGCGTTGCGTTTTCCGAAATGAAGATTGAGCGGGACGCGGTCCCAAGAGAAACCGCGGTTCGGGGCAGTCACGCGAGGCGGAGCGGCAGGATTGATGGTCTGTAGTTCTGAGCTGAGCGTGAGGCCGCCGGCGTTGAGGTTGAAGAAGTAGGCGGTGGCGCCGGCGGGAACAATCGCGGTGGCGGTGACGCGGCCGGACGCGGTTTCGAATTGAGCCGGGAGTTTCTCCCAGTCGGTCGCGCGTTTGAAAACGAGGGTCGCCGCGCTTACCTGGCGAGTGACTTCGAAGGTGACCCGGGCGGTAGCGTCATGGCTTTCCTGCGACACCTCGCGGGCCCAAGGGCGGCCGGTTTCGACGACGGACTTCGCGAAGGCGTAGCTGTCGGGCGGATTCCAACCCGGCGGGTGGCCGTGCTTCATGTCGAAGGGAACTGAAACCAGGCGCGGGCCGGAGGCGGCACGGTAGCTGGTTTGTTGCGCCTCGAGGGGGAAGTGCGCATCGCGCGGACCGGTGAGCCAGAGCAGCGGCATCGCGGCGCGAGGCAGGCTGATCAATGGTTCCCAGACTTCGCGATAGAGCGCGAGATCGCCGAGCGCGCGGCCGTATTGGTTGGGAATGCGATCGAGCGCACCGCAGCCATAAATCGGGATGCCGAAGGCGAAGCGCGGATCAATCCCGACGGCGGTCGAGGTAATGATCCCGCCCCATGAGATGCCGCAAATGCCGACGTGTGTGGCGTCCACTTCGGGCAACGAGCGAAGCAAGGAGTTGGCGAGAACCGTGGCGGCGACAGCGTGATACATCCACTGATCGGTGAGCGGCTCGGCGGAGTCGCCGTAGATGCCGGTGCGCGCGGGTCCGGCGGCGGCGTGGCGTTTCCATTGGGCGCCCGGCGGCGCGTTGGCGATGCGTTCATCGGTCTGGCCTTCGACCGCGATGGAGATCGCGGCGAAGCCCTGATCGTTCCATTTCTGCACCCATTCCTTGAACGCGGTGCCGCCGCCGCCGTGCACGAGGACGACGCCGGGGACTTTTGCCGGGCACCCGTCGGGCAGACCGAGCCACGCGAAAACGCGGGTGGAGTTTCCCCGATACGGCAGGCTCTCGAAGAAAAGAGGTTTGATCGCGCCGGTGGCGGCGAAGCCCTCGGCCGGGTGGACGGCGGGCGGCGAGGTCAACGTGCCGAGGCCGGCGATTTTTTCGCGCAGCGGCGCGAAGTCGGTGACCGCTCCGGCCGCGTAGCTAGCGGTGGTGGCGAGCGCGGCCAGAAGAACTCGGAAGGATTTCATTCGACGGGGGTCAGGCGGATCGCCTGAAGGCTCGCTTTGTCGGCGGGGCCGTCGATGAGAGAAACGGCGATGGTGTGGCGGCCGGTGGTCTTGAAGGTGAGCAAGCCGAAGGGGTGTGAGTGATAAATGGGCGACGAATTTTGCTGGTTTTGGAGCGTCACGCCCTCGTCGGTTTCGATGCGCCAGACGAGTTTGCCTTCGCCTTTGTAGGTGAGGTCGAGGCGGTAGTCGCCGGCCGCGGCGACATCGACGGTCCAGATCGCTCGGCCACCGGGCTTCCAGTCGCTGACCTGGTTGGCGGCTTTCCATTCGCCGAATTTCTCCATCCAGCGGATTTGTTTTTTCGTGGCATCGATCACCTCGGCAAATTCGAGCAAGAGCGGGGTAGGGATATTCGGATGCAGGCCGATGGTTTGGTCTACCTTGGGGGCGCCGTGCAACTTGACTACGATCACGGATGCGGGGCGATCGGGCGGAGTGGGCGGGAGCTGGAGTTCGGTCCACGTGCCGATTTTTTTCCAAGTGACGGGAAGCAGTTTTCCGCCGGAGACAAGGCCGGCGGCGGCGATGGCGGTTTGCAGGCCGGGGAGCATGAGGCGGCCGTTTTTCGGCCAATCGAAGACGACGAGGTTGAGCGTGTGGCCGCTCGTCGTGATATCGCCCCACGGTTGGGCGTGGTCCCACGGTGAGGGACCGGCGGAGTAGACGACCTGCGGGTAGCGTTGGAGCCACTCGCCGGCTTGGAGGAGATACTTGGTCGCCTGCGCAGGAATGCGGCCGGAGCCATCGGGGCCGACGTTGAGCAGGTAGGTGCCGCCGCGACCGACCGTGGAGACGAGACGATGAAGGATCTCTTTCCGGTCCTTCCAATTTTGGTCATACCACGCATAGGCCCACGAATCGTTGGTCGTGTCGCAGGTCTCCCAAAGGCCATCCATGCGGCGGGGAGGGACTTCCATGTCGCCCTTGCTGAGGTAGTCACCGAGGCCGTAACCGACGCGACTGCAGAGCAACGCGCCGGGCTGCGTCTCGCGGACGAGCGCAGCGAGTTTCTCGGCGTGCTCCTTGGGCATTTCGGCGGGCGTATCGAACCACACGAAACTCAGCGGGCCGTATTGCGTGCAGATTTCCTTCACCTGCGGGTAACATTTTTCGCGAAAGTATTGGTCGAACGAGGCGGGCGAGCCGTCGGCGTTTTGTTGCGGGCCGTTGTTTCCGCCCGGGGCGGTCCAGTCCTGGTTGTGCGAGTAGTAGAAACCAAAACCGAGGCCGGCCTCGCGGGTCGCGTCGGCGAGTTCCTTCATGGGATCGCGGGCGAACGGCGAGGCGTCGACGATGTTGAACGGGTGGGCGGACTTGAACATCGCGAAGCCGTCGTGGTGCTTCGAGGTGATGATGATCCATTTCATGCCGGCGGCCTTGGCGACGCGGACGATTTCGCGGGCGTCGAAGGCGGTTGGGTTGAAGTTCTTCGCCTCGGCCATGTAGTCGGGTTCGGAGATTTTCTTCTGCCGTTTGATCCACTCGCCGATGCCGTAAAAGGTCTGGCCCTGCCACTGACCGCCGAGGTGGGAGTAGATGCCCCAGTGGATAAACATGCCGTAGTTGCCGTCGCGAAAGAGGGCCACGCGATCGGTGGAAGCGAGGTCCGCTTTGACGGTCGTGGCGCCCCACATCTGGTCCATCGACAACTCCGCGGGTTGAGCGGGGGCTTTGGCGGGAGCGGTGGCGGCGTGGCTGGGAGTCGCGGTGAGTGCGGTGAGGGCGAGCAGGAGGGCGGAGCGGACCGGGCGCGAAGAGATCATGACAAAGGTGCGGGGCACGGTAAGGCGGGTGGCGGGACGGTTATCTTCCCGATGGGGTGATGAACTCTTCGCGGTTCAGTTTCCCGTCGCCGTTTTGGTCGAAATTCTTAAAGCGCGATTCGATGTTTGCCGCGCCTTTTTGGCCGGCGACGTACTCGTCGGGCGTGAGGAGGCCGTCGCGATTGGTGTCCATACGCGTGAAGGCGGCGGCGCGGTCGGGCGTGGCTTTTTTGGCGGGCGCAGTCGGCGCAGCGGGGGCGGGGAGAGGCGCGGGGGCGGCGGCGCGATCGGCCACGCTGATGCACGAAGGATCGACGGTGGTGGGGAGGGTGGCTTTCCACGCGAGTGCGAGTTGCGTGAGGCGGGCGACGATTTCGGGGTGATCTTTGGCGAGGTCGACGGCTTCGGCGCGGTCGGTGGTGAGCCGGTGCAAAGAGACGCGCTGGGCGTCGGCGGTGAGGAGGAGTTTCCAATCGCCGTCGCGCACGGCGAGGCGGGGCCACCAGTGGGGATCGGCGGCCTTGCCGGTCCAGTCCCAGAAGATGGGTTTCGTGCGTTTGACGAGCTGGCCCTTGAGCGCGGCGAGCAAATCTTCGCCATCGCCGCGGTAGTCGGCGGGCAACGTGATGCCGGCGGCGGCGGAGAGCGTGGGCAGAAGATCGACCGCGGTGAAGGCGGTCGTGTCGTTGATCGCCCCGGCGGGCGTGCGGCCGGGCCAGCGCACGAGGAAGGGCACGCGCACGCCGCCTTCAAAGAGACTGCGTTTCTCGCCGCGCAGGCCGCCGCTGGAACCGACGCTGTAGTAGCCGCCGTAGCCGGCGGCCTTCGCGTCGTTGTCGCGGGACTCGCGCTGCGCGGCGGGCGCGGTGGTCTCGGGGCCGTTGTCGCTCGAGAAGATCACGATCGTATTTTGGGCAATTCCGGCGGAATCGAGGGCTTCGAGCACGCGACCGACGGCATTGTCGCCATCGGTGATGACGGCGGCGTAGACGCGTTTCTGCTCGTCGAGGTGCGACCATTTTTCGAGCGAGGCCTTGGTGGGTACGTGGGGCAGGTGGCTCTCGTGGAGCCAGACGTTGAGGTAGAACGGGCGGTCTTTGTTGGCGGTGATAAACTTCGCGGCGTTTTCGGGGGTGGCGTGCAGATCGGCGGAAGCGGTTTCGGCGCCGCCGTTGAAGATGGCGAATTCATCGAAGCCGTAGTCGGTGGGTTCCGGTGCGCCGTGGGTGTTGCGATTGGTGAGATGCCATTTGCCGAAATGCGCGGTGCGGTAGCCGGCTTGCTGGAAAAATCGCGCGATGCTGGGCGCGCGGACGTCGAGCCAGTCGGGCATGTTGCGGGCCAGATTTTGCGCGGGCGCCGCGAAGTGCTGAGAGATGCCGAAGCGAGACGGAAACATCCCGGTCATCGCGGCCGTGCGGCTCGGTGAGCAGACGGGGTTGAGGACGTTGAACTGATGAAAGTCCGTGCCCTCGCGGGCGAGCCGGTCGAGGTGCGGGGTCTTCAGCCACGGATGGCGGTGCGAGGAGAGATCGCCCCAGCCCCAATCGTCGGCGAAGATAAAGATGATGTTGGGGCGCGGGGCGGGGGTGGCAGCGGCGATCGTCACCGCCGAGAGAAAAAGGAGAACGGGGTGGGCGAGACGCTGGAAGAGCTTCATGAGAGGAATTGAAGTGAGGGCAGGGACTCGGGCCCGCCTTTCGAGGGGGTGGGAGGGCGGGTCCGAGACCTACTTAGGAATTAGAATTCGAAGGTCGACGTCAGGATGAAGTTCCGGGGCCGGCGGAGCTGCCAGTTGGTCCCGACCAGCGCGTTGGTGGTGCCGTAGATGGCAGTGGTGTCGTAGCCGACCCGCACGAGCTGAGGGGTTTGCCAGTTAGGCAGATTCTGAATGTTGAGCTGCAGCCGCAGGTTGACGTTGCCAAAAATGCGGCGCGTGTGGGCGATCATTGCCCCGACATCCCAGGACTCTTTCCCGCTTAGCGGGCGGGTCACATTTAGGTTGCCGACGGGAGCGCCGGTCGCGTTTTTGATCCGCTCGTAGCCGATGTTGCCGGGACTGCGCCAGCGGAAGTTGACGCCGGTGCTCCAGCCTTTGAGGCGTCCCTCAAAAAAGGACCGCGTGATAAGGCCGTTGAACGCGTATTTGCCTGCGCGTGAAGTCGTCACGCCGTTGAGGGCCTGATCATCGAGATAAGACCCCTCTTGAGCGGCGATCTGTTGTTCGAGGAAAAGCGCGTCGGCGGCGGCCAGCGTGACATTGGCCGGGATGGCCGGATTGAGCGAGAAGATCGAGGAGCGCTGGCCGGCCTCGATCTTGCGGAGCTCCGCCGCGAATTTTTTCCATGTGCCCAGACCCTGATATTTCGAATCGGTATAGAGGTAGGCGCCCACGGCGAGCAGATGGTCGCCCAGCACGTTCTCATTTTCACTGCCAGAAAGGGAAATGCGCCAGTTCCGGGAAGGGTTGAAGACGATATTCATCTCGTAGCCCGTAGCCACATAGCTCCAGGTGTCCGAGACGTTACCGGTATCGACGGGATAATCGCCCGCCGCCGCTAGGTCGGCGAAATAGGGATCGCCGGCGAGCTTGTAGGTCCGTAGGCGCGTAAGGATACTGCGGGTGGGGCCCACGCTGGCGTTGGCGTTGCGGGCTTGGTTGTCGGCTGACGTCTCAAATTTGCTGACGCCGATGGCCAACTTGCCCTGAAGCAGGGAGAGCCGCACGCCATAGTCGATCGTCTGACCGGAGGAATTGGGGGCGGGCTGGCCCAGGGCGTTGACCAACGAGGCATTGGTCACCGGCAAGAAATTGCTCGAACGGCTGTAGGTGAGCGAGAGCCAGGACAACGCATGATAAACGCCGCCGTAAGTGCGCGTGAGGCCGCTTGAGACGATCGAAGGGTTGGGGTTATACGAGATATCTTTAGCTGAGGCGAAGCTCCGCTTCAGCAGATCCGTGGCCGAGCCGGGGATCTCGGGATGCACGACATTGCGCACGGTCGGCACGCCGAAACTTTTGGTTTTGTCCTGCCGATAGCCGACGACCGTGACGAGGCGGTTATCGAACCAACGGGCCTGCCAGCCGAGCGAGATCGCATCGTCGAGGAATTTGCTCTTGATCGCATTCAGTCTGGTCATTGCGCGGAGATTAATCGGCGCCTGTTCGTTTGCGCTATAGCCCACGAGCTTGCCGTAGCTGTTGAGCAGCGGGATATTGTTCTTGGCCTGAATCAGGTCGGGAAGGATGGGCATGTTGCCATTCACAAAATACGCCCGAAAGCCGACGGCGTTCGCACCGTTCAAGACATCGCCCGACCAACCGGTCGCAGCCGTGGCGGGAAGGCTGACGCTCGCGAGGTTGCTTAGGCCGGTGACTTCTTGTTCGGCATCATTGCGGGTATATTGCCCGAGACCGGAGAAGTTGTGCTGGCCCAACCAGCGGTTGCGTTTGGTCAAATCGAGTTCGTAGGAAAGCGTGGCGCGGTATTCCTCGGAACGGTTCTTCACCGGGCGCTGCTGCGCGTTGGCGGTCGCGAAGGGCTGGAGGTAACCCGGATTAAGGGTGCGGTCGGGCAGATAACGGTTCGGATCGATCGAGACGTTGATGAAGTTGGTCGTATCTAATGTCTGATGGTGCAGTGCGAGGTTGCCCCCGATTTCGAGAAAGAGATTCTCAGCCAGCTTTTGCTCGACCATGAGCTGGCTCCAGCGGCCGTGCTGCTTGTTGGAAGGTTCGTCCCAAGTGCCACCGTAGAGATAGGCTTCCTTGGCCAAGCCAAAGGTAGCCCAGGGATCTTTCGATTGGTAGAAGGCGTTGTTTTGCCCGCTGAACGTGGCGTTGGCCAAGTTGGCTTGGTAGCGCAGGTTTATCATCGGGTTGGGCACATTGAGGCCGACGACCCACGTTTGGGTGTTCCCGGTGTTTTGGTTCAAAGCGAGGTTTGGATCGAAGTCGGCGCGGGCATCCACAAATCCGTCTTCGTCCGCAACGCCCCGCGCCACCGGAATACGGTTACCCGCAGCATCGACGTAGGTCGCGGTGGTGGTCCATGACGGAATAGGCACAAAGGTGATGGCTGGCTTTCCGGCCGCCGCCCAGCGCAGGGCCGAACTGTCGAAGCCCCAGGTCAAACTCGCGGCGTTCGTGCCCAGTGAGTAGCTCTCATGGTTGAGCGTGAGTTTGGTGTTGGTCCAAGGCTTGGCCGCGACACTGAGAGTGATCCGCTCTTGGTTCTTGCCTTCATATTTCCTGAAATCCCGCGCTTCGTCGTGCAGCGCGTTGAGTCGAATGCCTAACTTATCCTTGATCAGTGGCTGATTGAAGTCGAACGACGCGCGCCGGGATCCGTTGGTGTCGAACTGGGTCTGCACGTCGAATTTTCTCCGTGTGAGGATAGCCCGTTTGGTTGAAGTGACCGCGGTGCCCTGCGGATTGCCCACGCCGATCAACAACGCGTTTGGCCCGAGCGAAAGGGTGACGCGCTCTAAATTGTAATTGTCTGCCGGGTCGAGCGCGGTGAAGAAATCATGCGAAGCGGACTGATTGCCCGCGTTGGTGTTGAAGCCGCGGATCGAATAGGACTGACCGGTCCCGAAACGCATCTGGTTGCCAGAGGCGCGATTGTTATCGGTGTTGTCGCCCTCGCTGGCATCGACGCTCGGGGTGTAAAGGAGCGCCTGGTCGAAGGAATTGACGCCGAGGTCGCGCATGAATTCGGGCGTCAGGATACTGAGTGAAGCACCGATGTCGCGGAGGTTCGTACGCAAGCGCGTGCCGGCGAGCGTCTCGGTGGCCGCGTAGCCGTTGTCACTTGCGGATGAGACTTCGAAAGGCGTAAGCACGATTGCCTCGGGACGGGGGGCGGTGGTCGTTTGGGCGATGGCGGCGGGCGCGCCGAGCAGCGCGATAAGGGGCGTGAGCCGCAAGTGCGGCAGAGTAAATTTCATGAGTGGGGTTTGGGGATTGGAGCGAATACAGCTTGGTTATGCGCGAAAGCGGAGAAGGGAGCTGGACGCGGCTGTCTTGAAAACAGTTTTTCGTGTGAAAAACCGTCCATGCGGAATGTTACACGAGGAACCGCGGCGCGGCTACCCTGTGTTTGCGGGGTGCGCCCGATGGAGTGGACGCCTTGGCCATAGGATCGGCTAGACTGTCGAGACGGCCGTACGTATCAGGGGTGGATGTCCGGAATGGTCACCAGATGGTTTATGGGTTGGTTGGCGGTGACGCTTTCCGCGGTGTCCGCCACCGCCCCGCTGGAGAATCTCTCTTTGGCCGCGTTGGAGCACCGCGTCCACGAAATCGACGCGCAGTTGGCGCAGTTGGCGAATTACAACCTCAGCGGCGGGGTCGGGGCCATTGGCTCCCGCAGCAGCGGCTACGACACCGCCGAGCAGGACGAGTGGATCGAAATCGAACTGGGCGACGCGGTGACCCTCGATCAAGTCGTGTTGGTGCCCGCGATCCGACGGGATGGGGTCAACGGCTTCCAAGCGGACGGCTTTCCCCGGTCCTTTCGCTTGCGGGCCGGGACCGGCGCGGATCGCACGGGGAAAATCATCGGCGAATTTACCGGCCGCGACGGCCTGCTGCCTCGCATCGCCCCGTTGGTCATCCCCTGTCACGGCATAAATGCCTCTTGGCTGCGCATCGAGGCCACGATCCTTTCCACGCGGGAATTCGACGCGAAGTTTGTCCTCCAGTTTTCCGAGATCTTGGCCTTCAGCGGCGAGGAAAACGTGGCCCTGCACAAATCCGTGCGCTACCCCGGCAACCGCGAGCGCAGCAGTGCGCCCGGCTGGCCGGATGGGGCGGTCGTGGATGGGTTCTTGCCCTATTTGATGGTGGCCGCCACGGGCAACAAAAGCGTGGCCTATCTCAGCTCGTCGGAGCTGGGCGATCAGCCGGCCCTGACCGTCGATTTGGGCGCGAGTTTTCCGCTCTCCCGGCTTCATCTTCATGCCGTGGACCAAAGCGACACGGTGCCGCAGGCTTTCGCCGGCGATGTGGGCATTCCGCACGTGCTCCGCGTTGAGGCGGCGAGCGCGCCCGATTTCTCGGATGCCCGGGTCTTGGTCGAATTGCGCCGCGACACCCTTTACGACGTGGGGCCGATTCTGATGCAGACGTTTCCCGCCGCCGATGGCCGCTACGTGCGTCTGGTGGCTGTTGAGATGAACCGTGACCCGAACTTTCCGTCGGTCGCCCCTCGGCTGGGTTTTGCCGAGATCGAACTGTTTTCTAACGGCCGCAATGTCGCGCTGCATCAACCGGTCGTCGCCAACTTCAAGACCGAGGATTCCGCCCGCCTCCTTTCCAGTCTGACGGATGGCCGTAATTTTTACGGCACGATTTTGCCGGTCCGTACATGGTTAAACCAACTGGCGGAGCGGCACGAGTTGGAGCGCGAGCGTCCGCTGGTCAGCGCGGAACTCAATCGGCGCTATGCCCGTCAGAAAATAAATATGACGCGCTTGGCCGGGCTGGTGGCCGTGCTCGCCGGCGGCGTCGTGGTCATCGTCGTCGTCAACCGCGGTCGCCAACAACGCGCGATTGAGGAGACCCGCAAACGGATCGCGGCCGACCTGCATGATGAACTCGGGGCCGACCTCCACGCCATCGGCCTGCTCAGCGACCTTGCACTGTCGGCCCGAACGTCTCCCGAGCGGCTGGGCGATCTCCTCCAGCGGATGCGGTCGCTCACCGAGCGCACCGGCCAGGCCGCGCGCCATTGCACCAACCTGCTCGAAGCTGAGGACCTTCACGACGATCTCGTGAATGACGTGCGTCGCGCCTCCACTCGGATCTTGGCGGACTTGGAGCACCGCATCGAATTCGAGGGCGAGGCTGAGCTGCGGCGGCTTAATCCCCGCAAGCGAATCGACTTGCTGCTGTTTTATCAGGAAAGCCTCATCAATATCATCCGTCACTCGGGTGCCACCTCCGCCCGCACGCGGCTGACGGCGGTCGACGGCACCATCACGCTTGAGGTGACGGACAACGGTCGCGGACTGGACGGTCGAGTGCCGGCTTCATTGAAGCGCCGGGCGCGCCTGCTGGGAGCCGAGGTCGAAGCGGGTCTGCCGGAGGGAGGAGGCGCTCGCGTCGTGTTGCGGCTGAAACGTCGCCGATTCGGATTTTTGCCATGAAAAATAAAATCCGGGTCATGCTGGTGGAGGACAATCCCCGCTATCGCGAGGTGATTGCCCTCGCGCTGAAACAGGAGCCGGACATCCAGCTCGCCAGCGAATTCGGCACCGCCGAGATCGCGTTGCGGAGTTTGAAGGATCGGTCGGGCGGGGAGTGGCCCGACTTCGTGCTGCTAGACCTGCAACTGCCGGGCATGAGCGGACTCGAGGCGCTGCCCCAGTTTCTGGCCGCCGCACCTGAGGTGAAAGTGATGATTCTGACTCAGTCCGACCGCGAAGCCGATGTGTTGCGGGCGATTTCCCTGGGTGCCTCCGGCTACCTGTTGAAGTCGTCCACCGTCAGCACGATTACCGACGGCATCCGCTCCGTCATGAAGGGCGGCGCCTCGCTGGACGCCGGGGTGGCGCGCTTCATCCTGAACACGCTGAAAACCCGGCTGCCCAAAAGCGCGGCCGAAGGCCTGTTGACCGAGCGGCAGAGGGAGATTCTCGGGCTGCTGGGCGAAGGATTGCTGAAGAAGGAAATCGCGGACCGTTTGAAGATCAGTTACGCGACGGTCGATGAGCACGTTGCCCACATTTATGAACGGCTCGGGGTGCGCAACGCTCCGGCCGCGGTTAACCAAGGGCATCTGTTGGGCTTGTTTCCGCCGAGCCGGGGGTTGAGTCGTTAGGCCGGCGTCCCGCTCTCGCGCAAGGGGCTTGGCGGAGGGGCTTGGGCTAGCGCGCGAGCGGAGGTGGCGGGGCGGGAGACATGCTGGTTGAGCGGGTGGTCGGGGGGCGCGCCCGCGCCGGCGCGGGCGGACGCGAGGTCCGCCCCTACAAGTCGGAAAAGCGGCGGGGCGGGGCGGGGCGCGTTGCGGCCTTGCGTCGCGCTGGGCGGGGAATTTGCCTCGGCGGATGGCAAAACCTCTCGTTGGAATCATCATGGGCAGCACGTCGGATTGGGATACGATGCAGCACGCGGCGGCGCAGCTCGATGCACTCGGCGTGCCGTATGAGAAGCGCGTCGTCTCGGCGCATCGCACGCCGAAGCTGATGGTGAGCTATGCGGAGGGCGCGGAGAAACGCGGGCTCCAGGTGAGCGTCGCGGGCGCGGGCGGCGCGGCGCATTTGCCGGGCATGACGGCGTCGCTGACGACGCTCCCGGTGCTCGGGGTGCCGGTGGAATCGCACGCGTTGAAGGGGATGGATTCACTGCTCTCGATCGTGCAGATGCCGGGAGGCGTGCCGGTGGCGACGTTTGCCATCGGGAAGGCGGGGGCGATCAATGCGGCGCTGTTTGCGGCGTCGTTGTTGGCGCAGAGCGATGCGGGCACGCGCGCGGCGTGGAAGAAATTTCGGGCGGCGCAGACGGCGAAGGTGTTGAAGGCGCGGCTGCCGTGAGGGCAAACGCGAGGTGAGAGGTGGGGCCGGAGCGCGGGCTTGCCGCTCTCAACGCTCAACGCTCAACTCGCAATTTTTGACCATGATTCTTCCGGGAAAAACGATCGGCGTGTTGGGCGGCGGGCAGCTCGGGCGCATGTTCGCGCAGGCGGCGCAGTCGCTCGGGTATCGTGTGCACGTGTATGAGCCGCAGTCTGGTTGTCCGGCGGGCGCGGTTGCGAATCGCGAGGTGAACGCGAGCTACGAGGATGCCGGTGCGTTGTTGGAATTCGCGCGCGGGGTCGATGTCGGCACGTATGAATTTGAAAACATCCCGGCGGCGGCGCTGGCGGAGATCGCGGCGGTGGTGCCGCTGCATCCGCGGGCGGACGTGTTGCACACGACGCAGAATCGGCAGCGCGAGAAGGCGTGGTTGCGCGCGAACGGGTTTCCCCATGTGGCCTACGCGGAGGCGCTCGACGGTGACATCGCGGCGGCGGTCGGACAGGTGGGATTACCGTGCGTGGTTAAGACGGCGGATTTTGGCTACGATGGAAAAGGCCAGATGAAGCTCACGACGGCGGCGGATCTCGAGCAGGCGGTGGCGATTTTTCGCGGGCGGCGCTGCGTGGTGGAGGCGTGGTGTGAGTTTACGTGCGAGCTCTCGGTGATCGTGGCGCGGAGCTCGGCGGGGGAGACGCGGGCGTTCCCGGTGGCGGAGAACATCCACACGCAGCACATCTTGGATTTCTCGATCGTGCCGGCGCGGGTCACGGCGGAGGTGGCGGTGCGCGCGGCGACCGTGGCGGAGCAGATCGCGGAGAAACTCGGGGTCGTCGGGCTGCTCGCGGTGGAACTGTTTTTGACGACGGCGGGCGAACTGGTGGTGAACGAGCTGGCGCCGCGGCCGCACAACAGCGGGCACTGGTCGCTCGACGGATGCGAGACGAGCCAGTTTGAGCAGCACGTGCGCGCGGTGTGCGGGCTGCCGTTGGGCGGCGTGGCCGTGCGCGAGCCGACGGTGATGGTAAATATTTTGGGCGACGCGTGGTATGCGCCGGCGGCGGGTGCGGGCGCGGGAACAAACGAGGGGCGGGGAGAAGCGCGACGTATACCGAACTGGGCGGCGGTGCTCGCGGAGCCGCGGGCAAAGTTGCATCTCTACGGCAAGAGCGAGCCGCGGCGGGCGCGCAAAATGGGGCATTTTACGGTGCGCGCGGCGGACGTGGAGACGGCGCTGGCGCGGGCGCGGGAGCTTAAGGCGCGATTGTAGGAACTCGCTGGCGAGCGATGGCCCCGATTGCGGGAACCTGCGGCTAGGTTGTGAAAATCGCGCGCGAGCGCGCTCCTACGGCGGGGACTTAACGGCGTCGTAGTCGGCGGGCGTGTCGAGATCGTGGGCCAGCGCGGGGAGTTCGACGGCGGTGACTTGGGCGGGGTCGCCGTTGAGGAGCTCGCGCGCGCCGGCTTCGCCCGTGAGCGCGGCGAGGGCGGGAAAATGGGAGCGCAGCAAGAGAGCGGGTGCGCCTTGGCGCGACGAGTAGCGGGCGGCGACGATGCTGCGGCCGGTGGCGCGTTGGGCGGCGAGCAGTTGCGCGACAACGGCGGCGGAGAACGCGGGTTGGTCGCAGAGGGCGATCAGGGCCGCATCGAGGGTGCGGGAGAATTGGCCAAGCGTGGTGATACCGGTGCGGATCGACGCGGCCATACCCTCGGGCCAGGCGGAGTTCTCGACGACGAGCACGGGTAAGCGCGAGAGCACGGGGCGGATCTTTTCGGCGTGGGCCCCGAGGACGACCACGACGGGCCAAGCACCGGCGTCGAGGGCGGCGGTGGCGGCGCGGACGACGAGCGGTTGCCCGTCGAGGAGCAGGAGTTGTTTCGGCGACCCCATGCGCGTGGAGGCTCCGGCTGCGAGGATGATGGCCCCGAAGCGAAGGGCGGGCGGGGCGACGTCAGTCATGGATGGGGCGGGTGCGTTCGCGGAGGGGGCGGGCGTCGCGGCGGGTGAGAGCGGCCTGCATCTCGGCGAGGATCGCGAGGGCGACTTCGGCGGGGCGCTCGGCGCCGAGGTCGAGACCGACGGGGGCGTGGAGCCGGGCGAGTTGGTCGGAGTTTAGAGTGAGGCCGTCGCGGGCGAGGTCGGCGAGGATGCGATCGGCGCGTTTCTTAGGGCCGAGGAGCCCGAGGTAGGAAAGATTGAGCGGCAGCAGATCACGGAGCAGGGGCATGTCGTGCATGTAGTGATGCGTCATGACCACGGCGAGAGCGGCCGGCTCGGGCGCGAGGCGGGCGACGAGATCGGCGGCGGGCGCGACGACGAGATGATCGGCGGTGGGGAAGCGGGCGGCGGTCGCGAAGGCGGCGCGGGGGTCGGCGACGGTGACGGACCAACCCAGTTGGCCGGCGAGCGCGGCGAGGGGTTGGGCGTCGTCGCCGGCACCGAAGATGAGGAGCGAAGGCGGGGGGCGGAGCGACTCGCGGAAAATCTCGGCGTTGGCCGGGGCAAAGCCCGCTGGGAGCGCGGCGGCGAGGTAAGTGCCGAGGGCGAATGGTGGCTCGGACGTGGGGTGTTGCCAGACGACGGCGAGTTCGGTGGGCCGGCGGGCGGCGAGATTGGCGGTGACGGTCGCGACCCACGCGGGTGCAGGGGAAGGGATCGGCTCGAGCAGGACTTGGACGACGCCGTGGCAACCTAGACCGACGCCCCAAACGAGGTCGTTCTCCGCCGAAGTGTCGTAGGTGACGAGCTCCGGCCGGCCGGTGGTGGCGACGCGTTGGGCGCGAGCGAGGACATCTTCTTCGAGACAGCCGCCGCTGATGGAGCCAAGACGTTCGCCGGCGGCGGTGACGAGGAGACGGGCGCCGGGGCGCCGGTAAGAGGAGCCGGCGACGGCGACGAGGGTGGCGAGGACGGCGGACCCGCGATCGGGAGCGGCGAGGTGGGCGACGACGGCAGCCAGCTCAGGCATGGGGAGTTGGCGCGCGGGGCGGAGCCTACGCTGATCAATCGATCAATCGCTCTTCGTCGGCTTGACGGTAGGGGTGCCGACTTTCACGCGGCCCTCCGGCGTGTTCATGTTGCGGGCCAAGAAGTCCTCGACCCGACGATAGAATTCTAGGCGGTTTTCGAGTTTACGGAACCCATGGCCCTCGTTTTCGCCGACCATAATCTCGTACTCTTTGCCGTATTGTTTGAGGCGGGTTTCAAGAGTCAGCCATTGATCAAAACGGACGCGTGGATCGTTTTTTCCGTAGGCGGAGAAGAGCGGAACCCGGATGTTGGGGACATGCTCGACGGGATTGGTGGCGCGGATGATGGCGATGTCCTTGACCGGATCTAAGTTGCGGATGGCGTTCCCCTCCCTAAACACGCGCGGTCCGGCGTAGGTGCGGGAGCCTTGGCGGCCCTCGATGTCGGAGACGCCGACGTAGTTGATGCCGCAGCAATAGAGTTCGGGGGTGAGGGTAAGGCCGGCGAGGACGGCGTAACCGCCATAGCTAGCGCCGTAAATGCCAACACGACTCGGATTAGCGAGGCCTTGCTCGATGCACCACTGCACGCCGTCGGTTAGGTCGTCTTGCATCTGGCGGCCGTAGCCTTTGTAGCCGCCAAGTTGGAACTTAAGACCATAACCGCCGCTACCGCGGTAGTTGATTTGAAGCACGGCGTAGCCGCGGTTGGCGAAGAATTGGACATCGGCACTGTAGCCCCACGAGTCGCGGGGGCCGTACGGGCCTCCATGCGGAACCACTAGCATGGGCATATTTTTATGCTCACGGCCGGCAGGGAAAGTGAGGTAGCCGGGGATTTCCCAGCCATCGCGGGCTTTGAAGCGGATGGGGCGCATCTCGCTCATCTGCTTCGGGTCGATGGCCTTGCGAGCGCGGCCGATTTCTGAGAGTTCCTGTTTGACGGCGTCGTAGAGGTAGTAGGTGCCGGGGTCGCGGTCGCTGAAAGCGCGGACGACCATGAGGTTGCCGTCGGCGGTGGCGCTGTCGATCGAGTTGTTGGTACCTGCGAGGGCCCCGTTGAGCTCGGCGGAGAGTTTGGCGAGCTTGGGATTGAGCCATTTGACTTCGGGATATTCGTCTTCGTAAGCGATGCCACCGAGTTCGCCGTCGGAGTCAAAGATGAGGCCGTCGAGGGCGGCTCGAGAGGAGAGGCCTCCGCGGCGGTAATTGGCGAGGCGGTTGCCGAGTTCGACGCGCGGGTGGGTAAAGATAACTGGGCCCCATTCTCCGGTCTCGGGGTCGAGGGTGCGGAGCGCGGACTTGTCGTGCTCCATAAAGGTTTTTACATAAAGGGTGCGGTTGTCCTTCGCGAAAACGCTGGGGCGCCAGTGGGGTTCAATCGGAGCGGCTTCTTCCAAGAAGAGAGACGTTTCCTTGGAGAATTCGCCGATGGTGCGCCACTCGCTCTTGGTGGTAGAGCGGTATTTGACGCGGATGGGTTCTTCAAAATCGGTGCAGATGGCGACGCGGACGACGCCGTTCCGGTCAGCGATCCAAGCGCGGGCATTGATGTAGTTGCGCTCTTCGATGGTTTCTTTGCCGTTACGGATGTTGACCTTCACGACGTCCCCGAGGAACGAGCTGCCCCGGATGCGGTTCATGAGGATGTGATCCGGATCTTTTGGCAGCGTGCTGATGAGGTTCTTGGGCAGGTCGCGCTCGCTGCTGGGGGCGTCGGCTTGGCCGGCGCCCTCGGCGTTGGCTTCGACCCGCTCGAGTTTGTTAATGACAACGAGATTCCCGCCGTCGGGATCGCACGCAAACATGCCGAATTGTTCGCGGCCACCCCATTGTTGGGCGAAAAGGATGCGGTCTCTCTTCACCCATTGGTAGGCGGTGATGCTCTCCTCTTTCATATTGGTGAGCCAGCGGACCTGTTTGGTCTCGCGGTCCATGATCGCGAGGTTGGTGCGCTGATTTTTCGGCGCGAGCCACGTGAGGTAACGGCCGGTGGGGGAGATGGCGACAGAGGCCATGTCGGCCTCGGCGAAGAGAGTATCCAGCGGGATGAGCGGAGCCGGCGCGGCCTGAAGGCCGGTGATTGAAAGGAGCAACAACAGGAAGAAGCGAGGGGGTCTCATAAACGGATATTTTGGCGAAATCAGGCGGATTTGCCCGACGAGTCAACCCCGGTAGCCAGATGTTATGAAGGTTACGTTCTTGAAAATTCGCGTTGCCAAAATGCGACGCGGGGCCTACATCTGGAGAGTTATCTAAACGGAATGGTGTCACAACCGCTGTTCCGGAACCGCTACAACCCAAACACAACTGCTATGAACAAATCGATGTCCGCTGCCGCTTCCGCGGCCTTGCGTCTCACGACTGCTTCTCTTCTCGGTGCCGGCCTTTTGGTCGCGCAAACGACGGTGAAGCCGGTCGTGGAGACTACCACCGCCGCTAACTCAGGTCCCCAAAAACTCGAGAAATTCGAGGTTACGGGGTCGAATATTAAGCGTGTCGACCTAGAGGGCCCGTCGCCGATCAAAATGATCTCGCGTCAGGAAATCGACGCCACCGGCCGCACCAACTTGACCGATTTGCTTCGCGATCTGCCCGAGGCTGGTCAAATCGGGATCAACGAGGGAGGCACAACTGCAGCCGTTCGTGGCTCCACCGCTCTCGACCTTCGCGGTCTGGGTGCGAATAACACCTTAATTATCGTCAACGGCCGTCGGGTCGCCCCGACCGGCAACAACTCGGGCGGCACGGTCTTTGTTGATCTTAACCGTTTCCCGATCGCCATGGTTGAGCGCATTGAAGTCCTTAAGGACGGTGCCTCCGCCATCTACGGCGCAGATGCCACCTCGGGCGTCGTTAATATCATCCTCCGCAAGGATTACACCGGCGCCGAGGTTGGTCTCAGCTACGGCAATTCGTTTAATACGGACGTTAGCGAGAAGTCTTTCACTTTCTTCGGCGGTGCTTCTAGCGGCAAGGCCAGCGCCACGGTAGGCATCTCGGTATTCGAGCGCGGAGCTCTCAAGGCCTCTGACACCTCTTTTGCAAAGACGGCAGATCTGACCACTCGATTTGCTGCGTTGGGAGGCAACTACGTCGCTGATTCACAGGCTGGCTATTTCGACCTCCGTTCTGGCACCGGTCCCCAAGCTCGGGTGAGCCTGTCGGGATTCGCCGCTGGCCAAGTCAACGGCGTAAACGGTGTGAATATCCCCGGCTTAGCTCTGGGCACCCCGATCACCCGTCTGCCCGGCACCGGTGGGGCCGTCGCCGGCACCTTGGCTTCGGCGACACCGAGCTTTACCAGCCCTTCGAGGATTGGCACCGGTGGCGCGTTTAATGCCGCTGCAGCTGCGACCTATGAAGCTCAGCGGCTTTCGCCCGGTGGCAATCCGTCCAATCTCTACAATTTCCAGGAGTTTGTTTGGCTCACCCCGGAGACCTTGCGCACGGGTATCAACACCACCTTCCGCTACGATCTGACCACGAACACCAGCCTCTACCTCGAGACGGCGTTCCAGCAGAATAAATCACACATCGAGCTGGCGCCCTCGCCAATCTCGACTGCGGGTGACAACAATCTCCTGCTGCCCAAGACCAATTACTGGAATCCTTTTGGCGTGGACCTGAACTTCAACTTCCGCCCCGTCGATATCGGGCCGCGTAAGGCCGACATCACCAACGATTCCTACCGCCTCGTTGCTGGCGTCAAGGGCACGATCAGCAGTCGCTGGAATTGGGACACCTACTACTCCTATGACAATGACAAGGTGGTCGACGTGACCTCCAATGCGATTTCCGAGAGCCGCCTTCGCGCATCCCTCGCCAGGAGCACCCCCGACGCCCTCAACATCTTCGGCGGGGCTAACTATCGCAACCCAACGTCGACGCTCGATAGCTTCCGCGTGACTACGCAAAAGGGCGGGTATTCGACCCTCGATCTCTGGCACGGCCAAGTTTCCGGCGATCTCTTCGAATTGCCTACCGGCACGCTCGGCGGAGCCTTCTTGCTTGAGGCCCGCAAAGAGAAGTTCGGCGAAGCCAACGACGCGATCTCCACCAAGCTGGACGATATCATTGGCCAAGTTAAGCTCGCCGATTCGACCGACGCCCGACGCACGGTTGAATCCGTCGCTATGGAGTTGACCGCGCCGCTCGTGAAGCCCGGCACCGTCAAGTTCCTGCACTCGCTCTCGCTTACCGCGGCCGGTCGCTTCGAGAAGTTCAGCGAGGGCTACGATTCCGGCGTGAAGCCCTACTACGGCATCCGTTACCAGCCGTTCAAGTCGCTCGTGCTCCGCGCGACTTACAACGAAGCGTTCCGCGCTCCGACTCTGCCCCAGCTCTTCGGCGGCGTGCGCGAGTCCCTGCCTAACGGTCTGCCGGACCTTCGTCGTCCCCAAGCTCTCACCGGCGACCCCTTTGATGGTGCCTCCACCCAGCGGCTCGTTCGTGCTGGTGGTAACGCAAACCTCACCCCTGAACTCGCCAAAGGCATGCAGTACGGATTTGTCTATGAAGTTCCTTTCAAAAAATTGCAGGGCCTTTCCTTTGGCAGCTCATATTTCCGTATCGAGCAAGAGAACGTCATCACGACGACTGGCACCGGCTTCATTCGCCAGAACGAAGTGGGCGGCGGCACGGCCGGCTTGGTTACGCGTGCTCCCGGTACCGAGACTTACACTAATACCACGGCCAGCCCGATCAACGTCTTGAGCGGTCCAAACAACGCGACGACCCCGGTGGCTCCTGGGCAGACGGTGACTGTTCCCGGTCGCATTGTTTCAATTCTCGACGGCGTGCTCAACCTAGCCTTCCAAAAGGTCGAGGGGTACGATATCGAGGTGAATTATCGTAAGCGCACGACCGATTACGGCCAATTCTCGCTCCGTAGCAGCGCCTCCTACAATAAGTTCTACGGTTTCACCCGCACGAGCAATCCGGCGAATCTTGCCGGGCGAGATGGCTTCCCTCGCGTCCGAATCCAAAGCAGCGTGCTTTGGACTCGCAAGGAGCACAGCGCGGGCCTCACCCACAATTTTGTCGGCCCCTACGGCGACTACGTGCGTGACGGTTATGAAGTTGAATCTTACTACACATTCAACGGCTTTTACGGCTGGGATATTCCGACCGGCCTCGTGCCATTCGCGGAGAATACCCGGCTGACGGTCGGTGTGGATAACGCATTGGATAAAGAGCCTCACCTCTACTACGATAGCGTCGGTTACGATCAAAGCTTCGTATCACGTCCGGCGGGCCGTTTCTTCTACGTGTCTATCCGCAAGACCTTCTGAGCGTCCTCTCGTAGATTCCTAGCTTCTAATCAAGGCGGCCGAATTATATCGGCCGCCTTTTTTGTATATTTCGGGCGAACTCGCTAATTCAAATCGCGAGGGTGTGATGCCGACGTCCCTTAATTTTTAGACGTTTGTCATGGCGAGAGTAGGACCAACGTCGGGCCGTTGGGTGAATGAGCCGATGAACGCCGTTTGTCATGGCGAGGAGCGCAGCGATGTGGCCATCCATCGGGCATTTTAGCTGGATTGAGAGATGGCCATCTCCTTGAGCAACTCCGGCCAAAGCCGTTGACCAACCAGCGCCTCGAAGGATGGCAAAAAAAAGAAGGCCGTCTACCCCTAGACGGCCTTCAACCTAACCCTAACACCAAACAAACCTTGAACTACGGAGCGGAAGACGCGGGTGCATGCAGTGTGTTCAAAAAATTTCTGCGTAATTGTGCGTTCACGCGTTTGTAACACTCGGCGCGATTTTTGCCGCAGGAAGATTGGCTCCAACGATTGGATATCGCGGCAGATTGTGTGTAGCCGACGTCGTGAGGTGGCGGGCGGGTGGGCAGGCAGCGCGGCGCATGAGGCCTCGTGACCTCGGCCGCTACGGGTAAAAAAGCTAGCGGCGATTTGCTCGGTTTGGCTGCGATCGGTTTTGGTGGGAAGTCGCGTTGCCAAACTGTCCCCGCCGGATGAACTCGGGGGATGCGTTTTGAACGTCGTCACCTAAGCCGCGCGCTCTGGCCTCTGCTTCTGCTCTTCGTCGCCGGCGGCGGCGGTTGGTGGGCGCTGATGCCGGGGCCCCGCCTTTCGGCGCCGGTTGAAGCGAGCACGAGGGCGAAAGAAAGAGCCGCGAAGCTCCCCTTGGGTGCAGCCAATGAGTCCGAGCCTCGGACCATCGCAGCGGCGCCCGTGCTGAATTCGCCGGCACGCGAGCTAGATTTGTTCAGCTATGCGGCTCCGGCCGATGGGCCCGCGCTCACCCGCGCGTTGCCGGCGCCGACGCGGGCGATGCATTATGTGCGGCTCAACCCGGAGCTGTTCCTCGGAAAATCGTCGCCGTTTTGGGCCCGGGCCGGCGAGGGGCGTCTCGATGTGCCGCTACCCGGCGGCGCTACGCTCAAGGTCATGATCGCCGAAGCCACGACGCTCGGCCCGGATCGCTTTACGAGCATCGGCACGATCGAGGGCCGGCCGCAGAGCCGGGTGTTGTTCTCCTACAACGACGGCTTCCTCCACGCCACGATCCAAGACGTGGAGTTGGGCAACTATGCGCTGCGCACGGCCACCGCCGAGCTGTCGCAGTTTTACGAAATCGACGACGAACTCGTGCCGCCGTGTGCCCAGATCGATGCGCCGCGCCCTGTCCTCGACGCGGATGCGGTGCTCACGCTCGCCCGGCGCAAAGCGGCCGGCGCGGCGACGGGGTCGGAGGCTCCGCCTGGCGCGGAGCCCGCGCCGCCCTCTGGAGTAGCGGCCAGCGCGGGCACGGGCGTCGTCGTCGATGTAATGTTTGCCTACACCCAAAGTGTATTGCCGACCCTGTCGGGCGCGGCCCGCACCGCCGCGCTGCAGAGCCTTTTCGACAACGCCATCGCGAAAACCAACAGCGATCTCTCCGCCAGCCGAGTCGCGGCCCGGGTGCGGCTCGTGCGCATCGCCGAAGTGCGCTACGACGAATCGGTCAGCACCGGTCTGACGGTTCAGAGCGAGGCCTTGGATGCGCTCCGCAAGACGACGGATGGTCAAATGGACGAGATCCACGCGATCCGCGATGAAGCCGGGGCCGACCTGGTCTGCCTGATTCTGCAACGCGTGGATTCGTCGAGCAGCGGCCTCGGCTACGTGCTCGAAGCACCCGCCGAGAATACCAATCCGCTCTATGGTTTCACCGTCGTCGAATACGCCTACGTCTCCGGGACCGAAGTGGTCTCGCACGAGTTGGGGCACAACTTGGGCTGTACCCACGACCGCAACAACTCCCGCAACGCTCTCGGCGCGCTCTCCTACGGAGCCTATCCTTACAGCTTCGGCCACCGGTTTCGCGGTCAGGATGGTCTCACCTATCGCACGATCATGGCCTACGCGCCGGGCACGCGGATCGGTTATTTTTCGAATCCCAATGTGATCGCGCCCGCGCCGATCAGTGTGCCGGTGGGCGTGCCGCCCGGGGAATCCGGCGAGGCGCATAATGCGCTCACAATCGACCAGTGCGCCTTCGAGGTCGCCAATTTCCGCCTGCAAACCCGCTCCGCCTCCAACACCGGCACCTTGCTCAACGTGGCGACCCGCGCCTTCAGCGGCCTCGGCGAACAGCAACTCATTGCCGGCTTTGCGGTCGGCGGCACCGGCCCGCGGCGCGTGTTGCTTCGCGCCACCGGTCCGGCGCTCGCGGCCGCGCCGTTTAACGTTGCCCAGGTCCTCGCCGATCCGCGCCTCACGGTGTTCAACGTCGACGTGAATCCGCCCGTCGTCGTTGGCGTGAACGACGATTGGGGCACGCCCATCGGAGCGGCCTCCGGCCCGGCGGCGCTCGCGGCGGCGGCGGCGCAGACCGGCGCGTTTCCCCTCGTGGCCGGCAGTGCCGACGCAGCGCTGCTCACCACGCTCGCGCCCGGCAACTACACCATCAACGTGACCGGCCCGGCGCCCGGCGTCGCCCTCGTGGAAGCCTACGGGGCCGAGGCGACGGACAACCGGTTTCTGAGTCTCTCGACGCGCGGCTTCGCCGACCGTGATCGCAAGATGATCGCGGGATTTGTCGTCAAGGCGGGGGCCGGCCCGACGAAGCGAATCCTCATCCGCGTGCAAGGTCCGTCGCTGGCCAAGTTTGGCCTCGGCGCGATGGACGATCCCTACATGGAAATCTTCAATTCCGCCGGCGAACGGATCATGAAGAACGACGATTGGAGCACCGGCGCCTCCCGCGTGAACGGCGTGCAAGACGACTTCCGGCCCGATGTCACCTACTACAACGAGCGGCAGATTTTCTCGACGGGTTTCGCCCCCGGCAATCGCCGCGAACCGTGCATTATGGCCGACCTCGCGCCCGGAAACTACACGGTCTCGGTCGAGCCGTTCGAATTGCTCCCGAGCCAACCCGCGCGCCCGGGCGTGGCGATCGTCGAGGTGTTTGAGGTGAATCCACGGTGAGTTAGCCCGTTTCGCGGGGTGAAAAAACGACAACGCCGTTACAGGATTTCACGAACGGTTGAGCGTGCCGCTTACCTCCGTCTGATCCGCACCGGGTCAAAACGCAGTCTGGTGGTGGCCCTGCTGGGCCCCCGCCGATGCGGCGAACCACGCGAGCCCCGCGCCGTCTTCGACGTCTTACCCAATCTCGGCAGCTCAGCGCTTCGCCTTGGCGGTTTTGAGGGGAGGGAATTGGGCGAGCGCCTGCGGTTGAGTGGGTTGGCTCCGCTCATGATAATGTTCTGAAACTGAAGGGTAGGGTGATTGGCGATGCCGACGAATTCTTGCCCGTCTTTTTTTTGTAAAAAATTCGTCAGTTTAGCGGGATTTCGGGAGTCTATGATTGAATCGTTCTGCGTCTGCATGTTACCCCCAAAGTCCCGTCTTCTTGGCGAATCGCATGAAATCTTCATGCAGCTACTCGCGCGACACGAGCCGGTGATCCGCGGCTATCTGCGGTCGCTGGTTTCGCGGGCGGCGGATGTCGACGACCTGATGCCGGACGTCGCGCTAGTGGCGTGGCGGAAATTTTCCGAGCTGCGCGAACCAGAGGCGTTTCCTCGGTGGGCCTGCGTGATTGCGCGCTACGAGGCGCTGCGGTTTCGGCGCGACCGGGCCCGCGACCGGCTCGTGCTCGACGAGGCGGTAATCGCCAAGCTCGCCGACGAAGGGGCAGGCGAGACGCCGCTGCGGGCGCGGCAGATGGCGGCGCTGGAGGTGTGTGTGGGGCGGCTTCCGGCTGAGAGGCGCGAACTCTTGTTGGCGTGCTACGCCTCCGAGGCCGCGATCAAGGATGTCGCGGCGCAGACCGGACGCACCGTCGATGGGCTGTATCAATTGTTGCGGCGCATCCGCGTCGATGTGCAGCGCTGCGTCGAGGGCACCTTGCAAACCGAGGCATCATTATGACCAACGATCATTCCCCGCTCATCCTCGCTTATCTCGATGGCACGATCTCGGGCGAGGAGCTCGCGCGCCTCAACGCGGTGCTGCTTGAAAGCGCGGAGGCGCGGGCCCAGTTGCGCTCGTTAGCCGCTGCGGACGTGCGCCTACGAGAACTCGCCGCTGACGGCACTTACGCCGCATCGATGACGCCGAGCAGACCGCAGCCTGGCGCGGAGAAGATGGTTTCGTGGCTCGATCGCGGGTTGCTGCGCGGCTTGCGCCGGCCGCTCGTGGCGGGATTGGCCGCCGGCGTGGTTCTTACGTCCGTTGTCTGGGCCTACGTCCGGCCTCCGGCAGTCGAGCCGATGCTAGTATTGGCCGAGTTGCTTGCCGACAGTTTCGAGACGGGCGCGGCGCCCGGCAACCGGGGCGTTCCACAGAAATTCGGAATTTGGAGCGGCGATCACGCCGAGCTCGCAACCCAGAAGGCGGGTCTTGTTCCCCGCACCGGTGCATGGATGTTGCGGCTCTTGCGCTCCGACTGGGAAGGCGAGAATTCCCCGTTGAGCCATGTGGGCGACCAATTGCAGGTGATCGACCTCGCGGCGCATCGCGCCGAAATCGAATCCGGGCGAGTGGTCGCGCATGCCGAGGCCTGGTTCAACCAAGTGGCACCGGATACCGAGGAGGAGTTGGCCGGCGGCGTGACCTTGTTTGCCTTTGTCCGCGATCCACGCCTCTACCGCGGCGAAAACTGGAAGGCGTGGTATGAAGGCCACCTCGGCCTCAGCGGGCAACAGCAGGAGCGCACCGATCTCGATTTCGCGACTTGGGAACGTGTCGCGGTCAACATGGCCCTGCCCACGGCCACCCGGTTTCTCGTCGTGCACATCCGCATCAACCGCACCAAGCCCGAGCCGACCGCGGTGCCAGTCACGTTTG
>SXGQ01269332.1_pt1 | contig 85531 bp, 97 predicted proteins | sample 3178371 | NCBI WGS metagenome assembly SXGQ01 (sample SAMN11356859, study PRJNA531348) | freshwater metagenome | isolation source: freshwater sample F1-20 | place: China: Fuxian Lake, Yuxi | collected 2017-12-25 | reverse complement strand
GGGGTTCGATTCCCCTACCGAGTACAAAAGTTATATCCTCAGGTACCCGTACAGTGGTGAGTAGGGTTAAATTAGATACAAGTTCTCGGAACTGGAAGTAGAATGCCTGTACGATGTAACTTAAATGCCTCCGTAGCTCAGCTGGCCAGAGCTACTGACTTGTAATCAGTGGGTCGGCGGTTCGAATCCGTCCGGAGGCTCCAAATATATGGCGAGTTGGTGTAATGGTAACATATTGGGCTCATAACCCAAAGTTCTAGGTTCGAGTCCTAGGTTCGCAACCAAGTACCACGATGATTACCGTAAGAACATCACAGTGGTAGATAGAGTTAACGTGAATAACCCAAGGCATAAGCGTTAACAACCCCCAATAAGAATATTTAACCAATAGAAACTGTTGGGGTTTTTAAAATCGTGTGTCTTGGTACGCTCTGACGAAAGTTAACGACAAGGTCTCGGTGGACAGAACTAGTCTGATTCCACCCAAAAATGCGAGTGTCGTATAAAGGCTATTACTCCAGCCTTCCAAGCTGGAGATGGGAGTTCGATTCTCCCCACTCGCTCAAAAAGAACCTTTCCTTACGGAAGTCCGATTAGCGCGGATGAAAGGAACCTTGACTTCATGGGAGTAGCTACCCAACCGAAGTTTGAATGACTCAAGGTACTCTGTAATGGACCCTGCTCTATGGTGCACACATAACAGGTGATGGGGAACAAACCATCGGTAAAATCTAAACCTACGGTGAGCGTAGAAGGAAAGTTTCTTTTTATTGCGAGAATAGTATAACGGTTATTACATCGGCTTGCCAAGCCGAGGATGGCGGTTCGATTCCGCCTTCTCGCTCAACTTGATTTTTTCTCGGACAACCATATATTTATATAGTAAAGTGGTCGTCCATATGAGAAATAGAGAAAAAAAAGAAAAAAATTGTTTGAATTGTGGGTCAGATATTCCAAATAGAAACATTTATTGTAATAATAAATGTCAATTAGAATATCAGAGAAAAAGTATATTTCAATCATTAGAAGAAAGTGATTTTTCAAGATATACAAGATGTGATACAATAGATACTATTACTAAAAAATATTTGATAGAAAAATTTGGTGAAAAATGTATGATTTGTGGTTGGGATGAAAAAAATAAATATACAAATATTGTCCCAATTCAAATAAATCATATTGATGGTAACCCCCTTAATCATGATTTATCAAATACCGAATTGTTGTGTCCAAATTGTCATTCTTTAACCGAGTTTTTTGGTAGACGAGGTAAGGGAAGGAAATGGAGATATGATGAATAAAAAAACTTATGTGAATCTTAAAAAGGGCCCTTCCGTTTCGGAGAACGGCTTGTTGGGCCCGGATTCACTAACTACGGTCCTGTAGTTAATCGGCTATAATATTGCCCTGTCACGGCAAAGTGCCGGGTTCGATTCCCGGTGGGACCGCAAATTAGTGATTGATACTAAACAGTAACCATGCAGGTGAAACCCCTGCCATTCTAGGGAAAATTAAATAATTAAGGTTACCTCACAGTCTAAGATGTGAGTGGTTTAGGTTAATGTATCATGTATAACTCTTCAATTATACTCAACAAGCCAATGTTGGAAAGGAAGTAAAATCTGATACTCACTTAGAAGACACTAATTTATTTGGGCTGTCATGTACCAAGGCTTGGCGTTTCTCCCTTGCAAGGAGAGAGTGGTGGGTTCGATTCCCACACGGTCCACAATGAGTTTCCCCACACCTTTGGGTTAGTGATTAGTTAAAGGGGGACATTCGGTACACAAGTCCGTGGCTCATTATTTTCGGGATGTAGCGCAGTCCGGTAGCGCACCTGGTTTGGGACCAGGGGGTCCCAGGTTCGAATCCTGGTATCCCGACAAAAAATTATAATATATCAAAAATTTTAACTACCTTTGTACTATGAAAAATTTACTTAAAGACCCACGATTTTATTTCCTTATATGGATTATTTTCTGTATCATTCTTGCCAGTACGTTGACTTCTTGTTCTTCAAAATCATCTATTGAAAAAGGTGATGTTGTGGAGAAATTTGTAATTGATTCAATGGTTCAGTTGCCTCCTCACAGCACAATTGAACCTGATAGGAAATACAAGTATTTCATGTCTGATAGTAGTGAGTTTACGTCTTTGAAAAAATATAATGTGGGTGATACAATCACTTATGTTTACAAAAAACTAAGACCGTAATATATATTAAAACATAAATGCCTGAATAGCTTTAATTGGTAGAGCATCTGACTTGTAATCAGAGGGTTGGCGGTTCGAGTCCGTCTTCAGGCTCCAAATTTTTATTAATATGAGTAAAATAAATTTGAACAACATTCCAATGGATGACGAAGACCGTCCAAAAGGTAGACAAATTAAAAAAGAAAAAAAAGAACCAAAATTGACTGACAAAACTAAAAAACCAAAAGGAAAATAGCCATGGAACCCAAGACCATAATGACTCAGAATGATTTTAATAATGAAATGATTGATATGAGTCAGTCGTTTGGTCTTGATATGGATAATTTCTCCTTAGGTATTGATTCTATGTGTGAATCAATTGAGTCACCCAAAACAAACAAACCAGAAATATATAAATGTCCTTGGGACAACCAAGGGGATATAATATTATTTGTGTAATATTTGGACGGGTAGCTCAACAGGTTAGAGCAGGATGCTTATATCATCAAGGTTGGGGGTTCAAGTCCCTTCTCGTCTACTAAAAATTTAATTATGAGCAACGAATATAATCAATGGTATTGGAGATTGTACAGATGGTTTAGATGGGATGCCAACCATTTTCATCGTGATGTGGTTCAAGGTATTAAAAATCTTTGGAAATGGTTTCCTATTATATGGAAAGACCGTGATTGGGATGACCATTACATTTTTGAACCTTTGAAGTTCAAATTAAAAAATACTGCAAAATACTTTGAGAAAAACCAAAGGTTTGTTGGTTGGAATAAAGAAGTGAAGTACTTAAGAATCTGTGAAACTTTGATTGATAGAATTCAAACTGAGTATTATCAGATGGAATATTTTGATTATTATGATTCCAAAATACGTATGGTACCTACTGAAGATGGTCTATATAAAGTTGAATTTGATGTTACACGTGATGAAACAGACCAATTTGTCAACAAATACCCACATGCTTTAAGAAAAGCAAAAAAAGACCCAAGGTTTAAATCTTATTTTGAAGGAGAAAGAAATGGTCATCTTGCCGTTGGTATAGTTAGACACCAAAAAGCTAAAAAACTATTATTTAAAATATTAGAACAAAGAATTGAACGTTGGTGGGATTAATATTCTGGTGTTGAAACAACATTTGCAATCATTTCAATCACTTCTTTGTTGTCAAACGGAACTCTGTTAACTAATTTTCCATTAGTTACCACAACAGGAATATTATTTTTTTCAAAAATGTCTTGAATGGATTTCATAATTTCTTCTGAAGCGACTATTGTAGAATTCTTAATAGTTTTTTGGTCTTGGTTCAAAACTAATGTTGCTGCAAAAGTACCCATATCATCTTTTATTTCCCAAGTATTAATACTACTTGGTTTTTCTTTGAATCCTTTGTTTTTTAAAAGTTCAATTAAATCACCTTCAGGTGTTTCAGTTGATACAACATCTTGTTCATAAAGATTTAATATTCTTTTTTTTTCGTCTTCTGTAATAATTAATTTTTGACCCATATAAATAAATATTACATTAAAATAAAAGTTACTTTTTTGGATTTTTTTATAATTGTTTATATATTTGTGTAACGAATGGACCCTTAGCTCAGTTGGTCAGAGCGGCTGACTCATAATCAGTAGGTCGTAGGTTCAAGCCCTACAGGGTCCACTAAATTTGAAAAAACCTGACTTATATTAGGTTTTTTTGTATTTATTTAGTATCTATGGAGTGGAATACTATAATTCAAACTTTAATAACTGCAACAGCGTCTGTTATTGTTGCTTTAGTGACAGCAGGATACTTTAGAAAAACCTCAGAAAAAAACAAGGAAAACAAGAGTCGAGAAAAGTTAATGGAACAAATTCAAAAAGACGAACTTGTTCATTTTACCTTGAGAGAGATTAGAAGAAAATTCAATTCTGACCGTGTATATATTATGCAATTCCATAACGGTGGAACCTTTTATACTCAATCACCAATGCAAAAAACATCAATAACATATGAAAGATGTTCAGATGGTTTAGAAAAATTGTCAGAAAGATTTCAAAATGTTTTGATATCAAATCACAATTGGTATTTGAGTGAAATTATTAATTCAAAATGTTTTTACAGTGATATTAATCAAATAACCGATTTACCTGAAAAAAGTTTTTTGAAGAATTATGGTAACTACGCACATGCCGCGGTACCAATTTATGATAATGAAAAAAGATTAATTGGTGTTATGTGTCTTAGTTGGGTTTTTTCTGACATTTCAGTACACCACGTATCTAACGATAAATTTACCGATGAATTTAAAAAAGAACTATTTGATGATGCAAATTCATTAAAATCTTATTTGTTATGATAAATTTTTGGGATATAGAATTTGATGATGAGTTAGATTTAGAGGTTGATGAGTTAGTTGAAGGACTTCTAAAACTTGGATTCAAAAGAAAAAATAAAGACATTTTTATTAAGGAAATTATCAACCACAACGGTGATAAAGTTGATGATGGGTTAATTTACTACTTGACTGAACAACTTTTGATATATTATCCGGAACAAAATAATGGTATCACAATCAAAAATGTCGGAAATGACATTGAAAAAATTGATGAATTTATCCGAAAGAACATTTTGTAATATTTATTGATATGGAATTAGAATATCCACTAAAAGGTGAGTCGTTCTCATTAACTTCGGGTTTTGGTGAAAGGCACAATACAAACCACGCAGGAATTGACTTAAAGGCGAATTCAGGTACACCTGTACTTGCGGCTCTACCAGGTAAAGTTGTACAATCAGATGATTCAAGTCAATCGTATGGTGGTTTAATAGTAATTGAACATGATGTTGATGGTGAGACTTATTACACAAAATACGCTCATTTACAATCAAGATATAAGAACGTAAATAATACTGTTGAAGCTGGTGAAAAAATTGGAAAAAGTGGTGGAGGACCGAATGACCCGTATAAAGGAAATTCAAGAGGACCACATTTACATTTCGAATTATTAGATTCTCGAAAAAAACCAATAAATCCAGAACCTTATTTAAAAGGTACCGAAACTCTTACTGGGAATGAAAAAGAAAAAAATAAAGAAAATACACCATCCGATGAATCTGAAACTGACAATTTTGCGGCATTAATAAACGCTGGTGAAAAAGCCGCAAAGGCGTATGAAAAATTACAAAACAAAACTATGGGTATATATACACCTTTAGCCTTGGTTGGGTCGTTGGGTAGTGGGGTAAAAACTGAATCAGAAATCCCCAAAGCAATACTTGAAGATATTGAAAATATTAAAAGACTTTTAAAATAAAAAAAACCCCTCAATTGAGGGGTTTTTTGTTCATGATTACTGAGTTGATTATTTCTTATCAACAACTACTGAATCAGCTTCAACTGAATCTTTAGCAACCACCATAGTAGAATCACACTTAAGTGAATCTGCACAAGTTGAATCGCATTTAGTTGTTTCGGTTTCTTGGCTTGAACAAGCAACCAACATTGTCATCATTACTAAACCTAAAATGTACTTTTTCATAATTTGTTTTTGATTATTTTATCTTTGAGTTTTAATTATAGACAATAAATATGTCTATGACAATAGAAGGACGAAATTTTTTTCATTTATTATGGTATTTATAGGATATGAAAGACATCAAAAAACTTATTAGAGAAAGTTTGAACAACTATATTAATGAAGCCGAAGGAAAAAAATCTAAAGAACAAGAAATTCCATTACCAAAGGGTTGTTTTGGTGGACCAAAAAGTGAACTTGGTGCTTTGGTATCATTAGTAGAACTGTTATTGAAAGAAAAAGATGCTGATGGTCAAAGAGCTGTTGATGATTTAAAACAATTCTTGAAAGGAACTAAAAAAATTAATGCTGAACATGTTGCCGGTATTTTAAGAAAACACCACAAAACTCAATTTATTCATTGGGTTGGATGTTTATAATAAGAATTTTATTGAAAAGAAAAAGGTGGTTTCAAGACCACCTTTTTTGTTTTTGGTGGAGATGGAGGGTATCGAACCCTCGTCCAGACTACCTCAACCGATAGATACTACACGTTTAGGTCAGTGTTTGCTAACACTCCGAAATTCACAATTCCCTTATTTTATAGTGGTTCGGTTTACTGAGAACTAATCTTCCACTTGTTTCTTTTAAGATAGAAACCACACCTCTAAAGACTTCTGTTCCTAGGTTAATGTCTCCCGACCTGAGTTGCAGTAGCGATTAGGATACTACAGAAGCGTTTTCACGGATTAAACCGATAGTCGCCATTTTGTCTAAAACGTTGCCGTCTAATTTTTTGAACCAGTTTTTAATGAGATATTTCAGCTCATACGTGCATCCATCAATCAACAATACCTGTCGATTCCATGTCATCCCCATAATTCAAAGAACTTTATACAAAGATAAATATACTTTTTTTACAATACAACTATTTATAAATAAATAATTTTATCATGTCTAAAAAAATAATTAGGTTGACTGAGTCCGATTTGGAAAGAATTGTAAAACGTGTAATTAACGAAACATACGGTGGTGTTGGTTTTGGTGCTGAACCAAATGGTTTGAAAATTCGAAAAATGGAAACTAAAGAGTCGGGTGTATCTGATTTAAAACCAGGACAAAGTAAAGATTGTTATTCTGTGTCAGGACCAATTAAATTAAATACTTGTAAAGCTGGTATCTCAGGTAATTTTAGATTCGATGGGAAAACTCAACCATTTTTTTCACAATTGTATAAAGTTGCTATGGGTGATACTATTTCAGGTATTTTAAGAAAATTAAATGCGTTGGGTGTAACTGTTGATGAAATTATCAAAACAAACAATTTAAAAAATGAAAAAGATATCCGTCCTAATGATATCTTATTGATTCCTGTTAATACAGGGGATTAATTTACAATCTATAATAGTTAAGTTTTTACAAGGCATAACTATTTATAAGAAATGTACAAAATATTTTTACAGGAGGGTAAAAAAGAAGAAGCGATTCAGAGGGTAAAAAATATATTTTCCCAAGATTCTGACGCGATTGAAAAAGTATTTGATTCAACATCAAGTTTGGGAATCAAATTTATTCCTTTTATTGAAAATGAAACTAAGAGATATCTAATTGACCAAGAGTTTGGTTTGGATGACTTCATTTCTTCACTTACTAGAAGATTGGATTACTTCAAAAGAAATAGTGGGAGAATTACTCCTGAAGTTATTGGAACTGCTAAACAACTTTGGGATGGTATTGAGTCAAAAGCATTTCCAAAATTAGAAAGTGTTATGAAATCACCAAAGGATATTAATTCATATACTTTGGGTACATTAGGTTATTTGATGGATGCGTTAAGTATGATAGCATCAAAGAGGAAAAAAGAACGTGAAGCAAAAAAAGAAGCCGAAAAAATATTTGAAGATGGTGATGTTATTGGGGTTAAAGCATTAACCCACAACGCATCTTGTTATTATGGTTCAGGTACACGTTGGTGTACTGCGGGACAACAACCTGATTACTTCAACAAATACACTAAAGATGGGCAACTCATATACTTTATAGACAAGTCCAACAGAAGACAGAAAATTGCTTTGTATATCAAAGATGGTGATACAACTGTATATGATGCTGCCGATGCATCACATGATGTTGAATTTCTATTCTACGTTTATCCTGAGGTTCAGGATTTTGTTAATGAAAAATTACTAGGTGGTGGAAAAGTAAAATCTGGACTTGAAGGTATTAAAAACGGTACAATATCAAGTTGGAATGCAGATATTGTTGACTCATTAATTACAAGTTATGATAGAGACAATGATGATAATGTTACTTTGAATTTGGACTTTAATGGAAGAAATAGTGACTATTGGGATTTATTTGAGTGGAACGAAGATGATGTTGATAGGACATACTTGGATATGGTGTTATCAAGTTACGGTACGGGTGACTTTTTTGATAGTTATTACGCTGAGGAAGACTGGAAAGAGGGATATATGTATTCTTATTTTGATGACGAACAAATGAATAGACTCCAAAAGTATATGAAAATTATCAATCCAAAACTTTATGAGTGTACATTGGGGTTAAAAAAGAGAGATACTAGCGATTGTAGAACTAAAGTTTCTGAATTTTTATTGAAAACATTTGATTACGAAGTTACGAATATTATCAATGAATTCACTTATGACATGAATGCCGATACCGAACGAGGTATAAAAGAATACTTGGAAAGAGATTATTCTGATATGTTTGCCCAATACGGATTACCAATGACGGGTACCTTTTATAAAAAAACTATTAAGTTAAATGACCTTATAAATGGGTATCGCAAATACAATCCGAAGTTTAATAAGTCTATTTATGGGTTATTAAAAACAATAATTAACGTTGAAAATATTGACCCCCCACAAATTGCTGATAACATATATGAGTTTAGGACCGGTGATTATGAATACAGTGATACCTACAACGCCATAGAAAAATTATTGGATACTATGGAAGAGACAATCGATGAAAATGAAAATTTATCAGGTGATTATATTGAGCATTATGATTTTATCAAAAAATTGGGTGGTTTTGATGAATGGTTTGAAATGCCTGGTGACAAAAGATTCATGATAAAAATCACTGATTTGGATATGGAAGATGATAGAGTAACGTTTGGATTACAAAATAGTGAAACAAGTAATTTCAAAAAAATGAGATTACCATTTGAAAAATTCAAAGATTTTATTTATAATCTACAACTTTTTTGATAATTCATAATTTTGTTCTATCTTTGTGGTAAGATGAACAGATTAGATTTATTAGAAAAGGTTCTTAGCGTCCCAACCGCTACGTATCACGAAGAGTATATGGTTGAATTTATTTCGAATTGGCTTAAGGAAAATAACATTCCTTACGTTGTTGATGAAATGATGAATATCTACGCAACCAAAACAAGTGAAGGTTTTGAAGGAAAACTTTATCCATGTATGGTTGCTCATACAGATACTGTTCACGGAATGAACGAAATTATGGTTCACACTGAAACCTTACCTGACTATGAAGGAAATATGAAAGTGTGTCTTAAGGGTTATACACCTGAAGGTAAAGAAACAGGTATTGGTGGTGATGACAAATGTGGTGTGTTCGGAGCAATGTCGGCTCTATTGGATTTACCACACGTAAAGGCCGCGTTCTTTGTTAGTGAAGAAACAGGGTGTTGGGGTTCTCGTAAAGCTGACCCAAATTTCTTTGTTGATGTGGCTTACGCTATTCAATTGGATGCACCTCAAAACTACATGGTAACCGAAGTTTGTTCAGGTGTACGTTTATTTGACCGTGATAGTGAGTTCTTTAAAATTGTTGATGAGGTTTTACTTGAATATATGCCAACTCGTGAATATATGGTTCACCCATACACTGATGTTTCCCAATTAAAAATTAAATTTGATTTTTCATGTATCAACATTTCTTGTGGTTATTATAATTACCACAGACCAAGTGAGTATGTTGTAATTGATGACCTACAAAACTCAATTAACACTGCATACAAAATGATTGAAAAACTTGGTTACAAAAAACATGAATATCAGTTTGACGAAGCGTTTATGAAAACTCGTTGGTATGTTTAAAATGAAAAAGGGTCTCAATGACCCTTTTTTTTGTATTGGGATATTTATTAAACATGAAAAGACTTATAATTTCTGAAGAAGACAGAAAATCTATATTGAGCCTGCATATCAATGAAGGACATACCGTTAGTGAAAGCATGATGGGTGTAGCTTTTGGTGATGAGATGAATGGGTTAAAAATTAAAAAAGAAGAAGAAGATACCGAATCTATTGACGAGGAGGATGATGATGAAATCATTGAAGAGTCAATGATGGTGGCGTTTGGTGATGAAATGAACGGATTAAAAGTTAAGAAAGAAGAACCAACAGAGGGAATCTCTGATATGGTTTCAGGTCTTAAAGGGGTTTGGAGAGGTGAAGGATACGATTATTTCAAATATCTTTCTAGTTTGAAGAGATATATGAATAGTTTGCAAAAACTTGACAAACCAAATCAGAAGATAATGAATGAATTGTCATCGTTAAAGAACAAGATAACTTCTTCAAAGATGCCACAACAAAAAAGAGATAACTTAATAAGAACAATTGATTCTGCAATCGGACACTTTAATAGTTATACAAATCTTGTCCAACAAATCGGGGCATTAGCAAGTCAAAAATTAAATTAAAAAAAATGGGGTAATCGACCCCATTTTTTATTTAATCAAAACCTTATCGGTTTTAATTGTGAGGGTGTATTGTTTACCCTCGACCACCTTACCATTTAGAACTTCTTCTGATACCAAGTCTTCTACTTGGTCCTGAATGGCTCTTTTGATAGGACGAGCCCCATAAGTATCGTCAAAACCAACCTTGGAGATGTGGGATACCAATTTGTCATCAAATTTGAACACAAGTTTCAACTCACCCAATCGGTTTATCAATTTGGTTAATTCAATCTTAACAATTTGTTTGATTGATTCTTCATTCAAAGAGTTAAATACGATGGTATCATCAATACGGTTCAAGAACTCAGGAGAAAAATAGTTTTTCATTTCTTTCTTCAAAATCTCTTTCTTCTGTTCCTCATTTGAGTATGCGTTACTCGAAAAACCAATACCAACTCCAAAGTCCTGAAGTTTTTTAACTCCAATGTTTGATGTCATAATAATCAAACAGTTTTTGAAGTTAATCTTTCTACCCAAAGAATCGGTAAGGTGACCTTCATCCAACATCTGAAGAAGTGTGTGGAAGATTTCTTTGTTAGCCTTCTCCACCTCATCAAACAAGATTACTGAATAAGGTTTGTTCTTAACTTGTTCAGTCAATTGTCCACCTTCTTCATATCCTACGTAACCTGGAGGTGAACCAATCAAACGAGAGATGGTATGTTTTTCTTGGTACTCACTCATGTCCACACGGATAAGATTGTCCACCGAACCAAAGATTTGTTTTGCCAATTGTTTTGCTAAGTGGGTCTTACCAACACCTGTTGAACCCAAGAAAATGAATGAACCAATTGGTTTGTTCGGGTCTTTAATACCCAAACGGTTTCTACGAATTGCTTTTGCAATTTTAGTAACCGCCTCTTCCTGACCAATCACATCTTGTTGAAGTAATTTTTCCAAACCAACTAAAGATGTTTTATCATCAGTTGACAATTTGTTTACAGGAATCTTGGTCATTGAAGATACAACTGTCAAAACCAATTCAGGTTCAATCTCTTTACGATTAGCAGCTTGTTCTTCCTCAAACTTTTTCTTCTCAAGTTCCAATCTTTCCAAAAGTTTCTTTTCTTTGTCACGGATTGCTGCTGCCTCCTCAAAGTTTTGGGCTTTGACAACATTAATCTTTTGTTGTTGGAGTTCTTTTGCTTTTTGACGCAAAATCTCGATTGACTCAGGAGTTTTAACTTCCACTTGAGAACGAGCACCGACCTCATCTAAGATATCAAATGCTTTATCAGGGAACTCACGGTCCGTGATATAACGGTCAGCCAAGTTCACACACATTTCCAATACTTCAGGTGAGTAAGTCACTTTGTGGTAATCTTCATACTTGTCTTTTACGTTGGTAATGATTTTTAAGGTTTCTTCCTTGTTTGGAGAATCAACCACAACCTTTTGGAAACGACGCTCAAGTGCTCCGTCTTTTTCAAAGTTTGTACGGTACTCGTCCAAAGTTGTTGCTCCGATACATTGAATTTCACCCCGAGCAAGTGCTGGTTTGAAAATGTTGGAACCATCCATTGAACCTGATGAGTTACCTGCTCCAACCAATGTGTGGATTTCATCGATAAAAATAACGATGTCAGGGTTTTCACTTAACTCCTCAATAATCACTTTCATACGTTCTTCGAATTGTCCACGGTATTTTGTACCGGCAACGATTGATGTTAAGTCCAAAAGTACAATACGTTTGTCTTTTAAATTACGGGGACAATCACCGTTAAAGATTTTCATGGCAAGGCCTTCGACAATCGCAGTTTTACCACAACCTGGCTCACCGATGATGATGGGGTTGTTTTTTTTCCTACGTGAAAGAATCTGTGCAATACGATTAATCTCCATTTCTCTACCAATCACAGGGTCTAATTTACCCTCTGACGCCATCTTAATAAGGTCTTTTGAGAAGTTATCCAAAACAGGTGTTCCTCCTGATTTACGTTTTGACTTCTGTGTACCTTCGTTGTTATCAATAGAATCTATCATAGTCTTTTTATTTCTGTTACAAATATACAACTTCTTTACCAAAATACAACAATGACAATTTGTCATTTATTTATGACACTATGTCATATTGTTTGATTTGGCATCTTTTTTATCATATACTTCACAAAGATAAACTAAAAAAAGATAATTATAAAAGATATGTTTAATTTATTTGGAAAAAATCATGGAAAGTCCTTGAAACAACTAATGGACGAACTAAACGAAATGATGAATGAAGACCAGTCCTTCTTTACTCGTATGGACATAAATGAAATGAGTGGTTCTGATGAACTCGGAGATTTTGATTCGGAAACTTTTGAATCACCCGATGGCTCAATGAAATATACAATCAGAACTTATAAGTTTGGTGGTTCTCCCAAACCTAAAAAAGAAGAAAGGGGTTCTTTGGAGTCATTGAAAAAACAACTTGACACCGCAGTCAAAAATGAAGACTTTCAATTGGCAATTTATCTCAGGGATAAAATTAGAAATTTTGAGAAAGACCAAGAAGAACTTAAAAAACTCGAAGATGAACTAAAAGCTTGTATAGAAACACAAGACTTTGAAAGAGCAATCGAACTAAGAGACCAATTACGAAAAATAAGACCCTAACTTAATAACCCTCACTTTACAGTGGGGGTTTTCTATTTATAATAATATTATGGGAGTTAAAAGACAAATAATTGAAGGTACTAAAATCATCAATGAGATTGATTCTACCAATTTAGTAAAAACAACATACGACACCGCGGATAATTCATTAATTGCGGAGTTTAAAAACGGAACACAATACGAATACGAAAAGGTTCCACACGAGGTATATGCTGAATTCAGGTTGTCTGAATCACAAGGAAAATACTTTAATACAAAAATCTCCAAGGTATATAAATACAAAAAAATCCCTTAATCAGAAACGAAGTATTTATATTAAATGAATAAATACTCGCAGATACTATCATCTTTTGGAACTCAAGAAACATTAAACCCAGAAATATGGGATAATGTTGTTACTGATAGTCCAAAATTAAAACCTCAAGTCAGACGTGCTTTACTTATGATTGCTGGTGAATTTATGGAATATCTTGGTGAAAATTTATTTATTGATGATGTAACTTTTACAGGTTCATTGGCAAATTACAATTGGTCAAAGTATTCTGACATTGACTTACATTTATTCGTGGATTTTTCTCAGTTCGATGAGGAAGATGTTGAAGTATATAAAGAATTGTTTCAACTTAAAAAAACATTATTTAATACCACACATAATATAACTGTAAAAGGTTTTGAAGTTGAGTTATACGCACAGAACGTATCTGAATCCCATTTTTCTACAGGAGTATATTCAGTGTTGTTTGATGAATGGATTCAAAAACCCGAAAAAGAAAGCGTCAGTATTGATAAATCAATTCTGACAAGCAAAGCTAAAATGATGATGGATAAAATTGATGGTATCATCGAAGATGCTAAGAATGAAGATTACGAGACTGCGGTAAAAAGAATTGATTCATTTAAAGAAAAATTGAAGAATTATAGGACCGCAGGATTGGAAAAGGGTGGTGAGTTTTCCTATGAAAACTTGACATTCAAATTCTTAAGAAGAAACGGATATATAGATAAATTATTCAATTTTAGAGATAAACTTATGGATAAAGAACTGTCCGTAGAAAACAAGGTTGACGAATAACTTGAAATTTAACATTATTCGTATATTTATATAGAAAAAAGATGGCATTAGTTACATATGAAATAGGAGCTTGTACTGGAGGTCCCTCAATATTTGTTGATTTTGATAGTTCAAATTTACCTGCAGTCAACGGTAATTATTATTTAACATTTACAGGTGCAACACCCGAAGGTTGTTATGATATTATTGATAATGCTGAGCCAGCAACTGCTGTTGATAAAGTTGCAACATTATCTGTTGATTATGGTGATTGTGGGACTTGTCAAGCGGTTCCTACACCAACACCTACACCAACAGTAACTCAAACAAAAACCCCAACACCAACTCCAAGTGTAACAAGAACTGCTACACCAACAGTGACTCCAACGGTAACACCAACAAAAACTGTTACTCCAAGTGTTACCCAAACACAAACACAAACAGTAACTCCAAGTGTTACCGCGTCAAATACTCCAACACCAAGTGTCACTAATACTCAAACACCAAGTGTTTCCCCAACTAATACGCCAAGTGTTACAAGAACACAAACACCAAGTGTTACACCAAGTGTTACTACAACTAATACTCAAACACCAACAGTTACCCCAACAAAAACAGTGACTCCAAGTGTTACTGCGACTAATACTCAAACACCAACAGTTACCCCAACAAAAACAGTGACTCCAAGTGTTACCGCATCAAATACACCAACATTAACTAAAACACCTACTAACACACCAACACCTACAACAACACCAACACCTACACCAAGTATGTTTGCTCTTACAGGTGGAACCACTAATACAGATAGTGGGACAATAGTGTATGAAGACTGTATTACATGTTCAGGTAACACATTTACTCAAGTATTACCACACGCAATATATTCAAATGCTCAAGGAAGGTCTGTAATCCAAGTTGATTCAGTAGCTCTTGGTGGATTCAATGGACTAAACTCATAACAACAAACAAATAATATAAAAATGGCTGACTTAAAACCAATAGGAAGTGAAAAACTTCAAGGACAAGAAAAGATAAACAGAATTCTTGAAATCGCAAGATACAAGGAAAATACACCATCAAACTTAAACGAAACTTCAAGAGTTGAGTTTGAAAAAGTATTGGCTGACGGTAATCACTACGAAATCGTAAAAGAAAAATCAGGTTACGTAATAAAGAAAAGAGTCGATGAATCTTTAGAGTATATTGAACCAATGAAAAATAGAAAACACTATGGTTCATACAGTGCTGCTCTTAAGAGGCTTAACTTAATTGCCGGTGAGGTAAATAGACTTACGGAAAATGAAGAAGAAGTTTCTATGTTCAACTTAGGAGAACAAAAAAAATTCACGTTAAAGACTCCTAAACCAGAAATACCAGAACCTGCGGCTGAATTACCAATGCCACCAGCAGCTCCTGAACCTGATTCAATGGATGCTCCATTGGATGACGCAGCTTTGGATGCTCCTGAAGGTGAGGAAATGGATTTTGACATGGATTTGGATACACCCGAAGGTGACATGGATGTTGATATGAGTGCTGAAGAAGAACCAATGGATGACCAAGAAGAGGTGACTTTCAAAACCATTCAAAAATTAACAGGTAAATTGGGTCAAAAAATCAGAATGATGAATGACTCTGTTGGTATGACTTCAGAAGATGTTAAGTACGTAATTAATTCATTATTGTCAGCATTGGATTTGAGCAAACTTGACGAAGAAGACCAAGAAGATATTTTGGCTAAATTTGAAGAAGAACAAGATTCTGATTACGATTCAGATATGGATATGGGTTCTATGGGTGATGACGATGAGTTAGATATGGACATGGAAATGGACGTTGAAGAACCAATGGATGGTGAAATGGGTGAAGGTGATGTTATTGGTGTTTATTCTGATATTGACAAACAAAGAGATGAAATGTCTGAAGAAGACAAAATAAACTCACATGTTGCTAAAATGATGGATGAGATTTTTTCTGAATCAAAAGTTGATAAAGTTTTGACATCATATTTCAACATTTCTGAATCTGAAAGGAAAGCTAAGAAACAAAAATTAAATGAAAGTAAAAAAGTTTCTGTGAGTTCTATCAAAAGACTTTCAGAGACAATTGAACAAGAATTAGCTGCTGAATTTATCGTAAGAGAAAATTCAAACTATAAATTAATCGGTAAGACAAACAAGAGTAACTTGGTATTTGAACACAACGGTGAACAAATCAGAGTAACTCCAAAAGGAGAAGTTCTATGAGTCATCTAATCTATATTAACGGACTTGGTCCTAACTATAGAGGTGATAACATGTATGAATTCATCTTTAGCGATGAACTCGATGTTTGGGGTGAAAATTGGGATTCGAGACCAGCAAACGGTTATCCCGAACCACCCGAACTGAAATATATAAAAGAAGTTGGACAGTTAAGTAGAACAACTATCCAACTTGAACTTATACAAAATTGTGACTTCATGGGAGTCACGGACGCGATGGAAGACATCATCGCGTTAGCCTGGGAAAAAGACGAAAGTTGCGAAGACAATACAAGACTTGTTTTCCGTTTCGGAGATACCTCAGAAAAAGTAAAAGATAAACTGTACGAAAGAGACCTCATCTTAGAATATAATAAAGAAGTTGTTTATGAAAAATAAAATACAACAATTAGTAAAAGTTGGATTGTCCAAAGAGTTATTAAATAATTTGTCAGAAGGACAAATTAATCAATTGCATAACAGAATGATTTCTGAATACGTATATGTTTCTCAAACAGATAATGAAATGATTGATAAACTAAAAGCCGAGAAAAAACCATTTGAAGTTTACGAAAAAGAAATTGATGAGGACGATACAATAGCTAAGGACCCTTTTGAATTAAGTTCAACTCAAGACAAAAGACAGGTAGGTCCTGGTAGTTATGGTGATAACCCTACTGTGGACCGAGAAATGGACAATGATGATGCTGATGGTATGGGTATGATGGAGACTGAAATAGGTGAAGGAAAAAAGAAAAAATCTAAGTATAATCCTTGGGCTATTTGTACAACATCTGTTGGTAGAGAAGACAAAGATAAGTTTGAGAGATGTGTTAAAGACGTTAAAAGAAATGTTAGAGAAGGAAAAAATCCACATCAAGTTATAGTTGAGATGGCTTTGGAAAAAATGATAGAAAAACACATTTCCCCAAGAATGACAAAAAAAGATTTGTTGAATACATTATCTGAGAATAATATTATTCGTAGACCAATGAGTAATATGTCAATTGGTTTTGTTGGTGAAAAATTGGACAAACCCACAAAAAAATCATATACTTCTACTGTGAAAGAACAAGGTACAAAAACGGCCCCTCCAAAAATTAAACCTGGTACTAAAGAAAAACCTGGTACATTAGACCCTTTTAAAAATCCTAAACACCAACCAAAACCAAAGGCTGAAGTAAAAGAACAAGGTACTAAAACAGCACCTCCAAAAATTAAACCAGGAACTAAAACAAAACCTGGTACATCAGACCCTTTCAAAAATCCAAAACACCAACCAAAACCAAAAGCTTTAGACCAACCATCTAAAAAAATGGGTACGGTTGAAATACCTGATTATTTAACTTTTGACCAATTAAAAATTAATTTTAAAGACCAATAATGGCTAATAAAAAAAGAATAAACGAAGCGCCTCCAATTGATTATGGTGATAGACCCGAAAGAATGTCACCTGATGTTGAAGGAAAGATAAATAGAGGTGAAACTCCTTTATCAAACAATCCTGCATTTCCGAATATTCAATCAGGTCAAGTACCTCAAACATTTGAACAACTTATTGCGTCTAAGAGATTTAAAGATGTTGTTGATAAGGTAAAAAGATATACTGGTCAACAAAATATTTCAGGACAAAACGCATTAATGCAACTTCAAACGACCATGATGAGGTCCGTTCAAACATTATTTCAAATTCAAGAGAATAATAAAGAGTATTTAGAAAATTTGGCGGTTGATTTAGTTAGAAAAGAAATGGGTGTTAGACCCGACCAATTACAATATGATGCCAAACTTGTAGGTATGGGTCAAATTGATATGTCAGGTTTTTCTAAAGAAGGTGAAGAACCTGATGAGGAAGAAGTCGAACAAAATTTTAAACAACAAGAAGAAGATGTTGAAGATTTTATTACCGCATTTGAAAGATTTGATATTGAAAAAGCAAAAAGACGATTTATTAATGCCTTGATTCAAGGTTCATCTGTAAAAGGACATTATATGTTTGAATTAGTTCGAGATGAACTTGATAGAATTGACCCAAGATTGTTAAATTTATATGGAATTGTTATGTCTGTTAATGATTTGTTGTATTGGGTGTTACCGGATGAAATGATGGACATGATGATGAGTCAAAGTGGTGTAGGAGGTAAAGAAGAGGTTGATATTGAAACTGACCCTCCAACAGTGAAGGCTCGTGGTCTATTTTTTCCAATTTTAATTCATGAGTTAATTAAAGGAACTATGGAGGTATTGGGTACTCAAGGACTTCCTGATGACCCAAAACAAGCCGAAATGGTTATGGCATCTACAGACACTTTAGCAAATGAAGTATGGGATATAAGAATTGCTCCAGTATTATGGGAAAAGTTTTTAAGTTCATATCCTGAACGTTTATTTGATGAAGATAAAAAATTCATACAAAGCTACCTATTTGCAAGATTTTCAGCATTATCTTATGACGAATTTTTCAATTTAGCAAAAATGATTTTAAGAGGTGATGCAAAAGCAACATCTATCTTAGACAAAATGGTTACTGAAATTGTAAACCATCTTAATAAGGTTCACAGTGATGATGATGAAGATTCATCAGACTATGACACTGAAGATGATGGTGAAGATGGACCTGATGATTTAAGTGATTTAGATGATTTCTTAGGTAGTTTAGGTATCGACAGGTCCTAACACTAACCTTATATGGGTTTTACAAAAGAACAATTACTATTAGAATACACAAGGTGTATCAAAAACACACCATACGCTCTTAAGACGTATCTTCAGACTTTTGACAATACTCAGTCAAGATATGTCCCATTGGTGTTATTTCCTGACCAAGTAAATTTGGTGGAGGATTATGAGAATTACAACGAAAATATTGCGTTGAAATATCGTCAGGCTGGTGTGACTACCGTGACCGCTGCTTGGGCGAGTAAACGACTTGTATTTGCGTCAAAACAAAGACCTGAAAAGGTTTTGATTATTGCAAACAAATTGGATACGGCTGTAGAAATGGCTAACAAAATTCGTGGTTTTACAGAACAATGGCCGGCTTGGGTTGGTGTTGGATTTTCACCAGACAAAAACGCTGCTAGACACTTTAAGTTAAGTAATGGTTGTGAGGTTAAAGCGGTTGCAACATCAAAGGATGCACTTCGTGGTTATACCCCCACTATGTTGATATTTGACGAGGCTGCGTATATTGAGGCTGACGGTGATTTCTGGGCTGCCTGTATGGCTTCTTTGTCTACGGGTGGTAAAGTTGTTGTTGTATCAACACCAAACGGATATGACCCAATTTACTATGAAATTTACGAACAAGCCAATCGTGGAATGAACGATTTCAAAATTACTGAAATGTTTTGGTATCGTGACCCACGTTATACTAAAGATTTGTATTTGGTTAAAACAGATGAAATTATTCATTTTTTATTGAACAGGGAAGAATATACTGCCGATAGAATTATTGATTTTTCAGGTCGTGACCTGTATGAAAGAAACTATGATGAGTTAAAAGCTTATTTTGAATTGGGTTATAAACCATGTTCGTCTTGGTTTGAGGCGATGGTTAAAAAACTTAAGTACGACAAACGTAAAGTTTCTCAGGAATTGGAATGTAATTTCTTGGGTTCAGGTGATAACGTATTTGATTCAAATTTAATCAAAAATATTACTGACAATATGATTAAAGAACCTATCAATAAAATGATGGGTGGGGGACTTTGGATATGGAAAGAACCTGAAATGGGTCACAGATATATTATGGGTGTTGATGTTTCTCGTGGTGATTCTGAAGATTACTCAACATTCCAAATTTATGACTTTGATGACAAAGAACAAGTTGCTGAATATCTTGGAAAACTACCTCCTGATGTGTTGGCGGAGATTGCTTACAAATGGGGTAACATGTATAACTGTTTTGTCGTAATAGATATCACAGGTGGTATGGGTGTTGCAACGGCAAGAAAACTACAAGAACTTGGATATAAAGATTTGTATATTGACGGTGTTGATTTTGGAAACAAATGGAAGTATGACCCAAAAGCCGCTGAGAAAATACCTGGTATTAACTTTAACAACAAAAGGGTTCAAATCATTGCGGCTCTTGAAGAAAGTTTGAGACATGGATTAAAAGTTCATTCTTCAAGATTATTGAATGAAATGAATACGTTTGTTTATATTAACGGACGACCAGACCACATGAAGGGACAACATGATGACTTAATTATGTCTTTGGCCATGGCAATTTATGTTTCGGATTCATCTTTCTCACAACTTACCAAAGTTACACAACAAGCCAAAACAATGTTGGAGTCGTGGACTGTTCATTCTCATGAACCACCAAAAGAACAACATTTTAATCCATCGATGCCAAATACAAATTTCAAAGATAATCCTGTATATCGAAATCAACCATCACAAAAGGATTATGAACAGTATTTATGGTTATTCGGCGGTATGAAGCGTTGATAAAAAAATAATATAATTTAGATTTTCAATATGGAACAAAAAAACTTGACAATATGGCAAAGGCTGTCCCAAGAGTTAGGACCTAATTCTTTGTTGGGTCAAGACATACCAACATATAAGTTTGATAAAAAAGAATTATTAAGAACCCCAGATAAGGCCGAATACGATAAACAAAAACTCCAAGCTCAACAAACTTTTTATATTGCGAGTCAGTGGGCTAAGATTGAAAATAACCTCTATAGCCAAGCCGTTTATTATGAACCAACTCGTTTGGCATCATACTACGATTACGAATCAATGGAATACACTCCTGAGATTTCAGCGGCTCTTGATACCTACGCTGAAGAATCTACTACGGTAGATGAAAATGGTTACATGTTACAAATTTACTGTGATTCACCAAGGATTAAAGCAGTATTGGGTGACTTGTTTAATAACGCGTTAGATATTAATACAAACTTACCAATGTGGACTCGTAACACAGCCAAATATGGTGACAACTTTGTGTTTTTGAAGTTAGACCCTGAAAAGGGTGTTGTGGGTTGTTTACAACTACCAAATATTGAGGTTGAACGTATTGAGGTTGGTATGAAGGGAAGAGCAACATCAGGATATGGTGGCGCAATGGCATCAAATGCTGGTGTTAAAAGTTTAACATTTACTTGGAAGAACAAACAACTTGAATTTAATAGTTGGGAAATTGCTCACTTTAGATTATTGGGTGATGACCGAAAACTTCCTTATGGTACATCAATGTTAGAAAAGGCTAGACGTACTTGGAAACAATTGGTGTTGGCTGAAGATGCAATGTTGGTTTATAGAACATCAAGAGCACCTGAAAGACGGGTGTTCAAAGTGTTTGTCGGTAACATGGACGATGCTGATATTCAACCGTATGTTCAAAGATTTGCACAACAGTTCAAAAAAGACCAAGTGACAGACCCACAAACAGGTAACGTGGATATGAGATTTAACCAAATGGCTGTTGACCAAGATTTCTTTATCCCTGTTCGTGACCCAGCAGCACCAAACCCAATTGAAACTTTACCAGGGGCACAAAACTTATCAGAGATTGCCGATATTGAATATATTCAGAAAAAACTTCTAACCGCTCTTAGAATTCCAAAAGCGTTCTTAGGGTTTGAAGAAGTTGTTGGTGATGGTAGAAACCTATCATTACAAGATATTCGTTTCGCTCGTACAATTAACAGAATTCAAAAATCTATGGTTGCTGAACTTAACAAGATTGCAATCATTCATTTATTCCTATTAGGATTCGAAGATGAATTGGGTTCATTTCAATTAAGTCTGACTAACCCATCTAAACAAGCTGACCTTCTTACCATTGACGTATGGAAAGAAAAAATGTTGTTATATAAGGATGCGGTTGCACCAATCGAAGGTATTGCACCGACATCACAGACTTGGGCTAAGAAACATATTCTTGGATTTTCTGATGAAGAAATCAAATTGGATTTACAACAACAAAGATTGGAAAAAGCGGTATCACTTGAGATTCAAAATACTGGTAATGTTATTACCAAAACAGGTATCTTCGATAATGTTGATAGATTGTACGGTAATAAAACTACAACAGGTGCCACTGAAACCGAAACATCAACAGAATCAGGATTTGGTGAGTTTGGAAGTGAACCACCATCATTTGGAGGTTCAGAACCACCAGCTGAGGCGATACCTGCGGGAGGTGAAACACCACCAGCACCGGCTGGAGTAACACCTGAATCAATTAAAAAAGACATGAATCTAATATTAGAAAGAGATAATGTTTACGGTGTGGATGACATTGATTTAGAAAAAGGAAGTCGTTCTTTAGGAGTTATTGAAGAATCTCTTAGAAAACTAATAAATTGATATATTTATTAATAAAACCTATTATGAAATTTGGACAATTAATGAGCAAAATAGAAGAGTTATTAATTAACTCTTACGTTAACGAAACAGTTAAACTTGAGTTGAACAACTTTAACAAGTTAGTGTTGGAAAATAAAAATGTTAGCACGATGTTTTTCATTTATACAGAATTGTCTAAAAATAAAGGTTTAGATAAAGAAATCGCTGAAGCGTACATTAATGAGTCTTTAAGACAAATTGAAAAAATTTCCCCAAAATTGAATACTCAAAAAATAGAATATTGGGTCAAAGATGTTGTATGTGAAAACAACTACAAAGATATTGATAATATTGTTTACAGTACTCCTGATAAAATAATGGAAACTGTAACGAGTAAAAAATCGTTAATTAATTTGTTGAGTGAATCATATGAGACTAAATCTCATATTGATTTACCAATAGAAACTTTATTAAACATAGCCAACAAATCAATTAAAGGATACATCGAAAACTTAGATGAAGATTCTAAAAGAGATTTGTCTAAAGTATTAATGACAGAAGATGTGGAACTCTCGAAAGAATTTGATGAATTAAAATCAAAGACTATTGGTAAACTGAGTAACATCACGGAATCTTTAGATGATATTACTAGTAAGAAATTACAGGAAACTATTGACCAGATTCAGTCAGATACTTTTTCAAAAATCAATTATGTGAGATTGTATAATCTCCACAACAATTTATAATTACTTATCGTTTTGGTCTTTCTTAAATTGAAGGTATTGTGCCTTCAATTTTTTATTTCTATTAGAAACACTTTTCTTTTCAAATTCAAGTCTGTTTCTTAACTTTTCAGTCTGTTTGGTTTTGATGACTTTTCCTTTGAGGATTTTAAGTGCCTTTTCTAAGTTTTGGCTATTATCTACTTTTACTTTTAGCATATTCTATTAAATAATTCTAAATTGTCAAAAAGTTTGACATGATAATCAAATTTGATTAAATTTTATTAACAAAATAAATGAAATTAAAATGATTATTAATGAAAAAAGGAAAAACGGCTCGAATCATAGGATTCAGTGATTCGAAAGTTAGTTATGGGACGGTTGATTCAAAAAATTTCAAATCTGTGTACTTGAACCTACAAAGTTGGGTTTCCCCCAAAGAAAATTATGAAAAGTGGGAACGTATTGTAGGTAATTTTAGTAGAAACATAAAACACACAGTTTACGAAATAGCGGATAAAGATACATTCAAAGACACAAATATTGTTGATTTAGATTTGAGAACAAGTGGAATTTTTTATGGAAAAAAAAGTTTTATGAATTTGGAAATCACATTATTTCTCAATAAAGAATTGGATTTCAAAGATACCAAACTAAAAGAAAAACTGAAAAAAATTGCCAAAGCAATTTATGTTGATAATTTCAAGAATAACGAGTATTTTGATTTTACTATCTCCAAAAAAGTAAAAGACACAGTTTGATGGTATTTATTACTAAAATACTTTTATGAAAATATTAGGACCACAAGATACAGGAAAAGGAATATTGATTGAAATGGATGCAGGTCATATTTCACCAACAGAGTCACATAATAAAAATTTATTGGAGCAGGCTAATAAAAACATGTTGGATTATTCCAAACCATTTGAATTCTATGCCGTACTACAAAAATACAATACACCAAACCGTAACGGTAGAGTGTATCCTGAGAAGATTCTCAAAAGAGAATCTGAGAACTATAAGAAGATGATTGCCAAAGGAACGGCACTATCTGAACTAAACCACCCTGAATCATCTTTGATTGACCTTGACAGAGTGTCTCACATCATCAATGACGTATGGTGGGACGGACATATACTTATGGGTAAATTAAAACTTCTAACATCACCTGGGTTCCACGAAAGAGGGATTGTATCTACCAAGGGTGACCAAGCGGCGAACTTACTAAGACAGGGTGTTACTTTGGGTATTTCATCTCGTGGTGTTGGTTCATTAAAAAAGACAGGTGAACAAAATGAAGTACAAGATGATTTTGAATTAATTTGTTTTGATTTGGTATCATCTCCATCTACACCAGGAGCGTACTTGTTCACTAATGTTGAAGATAGAAATAATTTCGAAGAAAACTTAGATGAAGAAAAGAATTTAAGAACACCAAACATTGGGGTGAGTGAAAAAGGAATGAATCGCTCTATTGACTTATTGAAAAAATTAAACCATTATTTGGACAAATAATATAAAAAACATGGATGAGAAATATTTTGTAGCAAAAGTTCAGTACGAACTACCTGACGAAAACACAGGAAAATTAAAAAAAATTAGAGAAGAGAAATTGGTGAAAGGTTACTCAGTAACCGATGTAGAAGCCAAGGTTACTTCACGATACCAAGGGTTTCAACACGATTGGCGAATCACGGCAGTATCTGAGAGTAAGATTGACGAAGTTATTGAAGATTAATAAAAACCCCTCCTAACCGAGGGGTTTTTTATTTATTTTGGGTTTCTGCCAACCCAATCACAACTTTTTTTGAGTTGGGATATATTTATTATGTAAATTATTATAAAATTTATATGGCAGACAAAAAGTCATTAGTCGAGGAAGCATTACTTCAAATGAAAAATTTAGAAGAAGTAGTGACTGAAAATGCAAAAGGAATACTCGCTTCAACAATGAAGGGAGAAATCGCAGAATTAGTAAAAGAGTCTTTAAAGAAAGAGGCTAACGAAGAAGAAGAAGACGAGATGGGTATTGAAATGGATTCTATGGATGACATGAAAGACGGAGATGAAATTGACATCGACATGAATATGGACGATGAAGATGACATGGGTATGGAAATGGATTTTGATATGGACTCGGAAGATGAACAACCAATTGACCTTACAAACGCATCTGATGAAGAAATCTTAAAGGTTTTCAAATCTATGAGTGATGATGATGGTATTATTGTTAGAAAAGACAATGACCAAATCACTTTAGAAGATGAAAACGAAGATGCTGAGTATATTATCCAAATGGAAAGTGACATGGAGGTAGAAACTATGGATTATGAAGACATGGAAGAAATGGAAATGGAAGAACCTGAAGAACCTGAAGAAATGGAAGGTATGGAAATGGAAGAGATGGAAATGGAAGAAGAAATGTCTGATGACGAATTAGATATGTTGATGCAAAGTATGTTCCAAACTGAATCTATGTATGAGGAGGATGGTGAAGAAATGGAAGAATATGAAGAGATGGAAGAAGGTGATGATGAAGTTGTTTATGAAATAGAAATGGACGAAGATGATGATGATGATGATGAAATGAATGAGGGTAAGATGACAATCAAACCTGTTATGGGAAAATTAACAAAATCATCATTAACTAATAAAGCAAAAAAGATGGAAACAAAAGAGGGTTCCATGATGTCCAAACCTGTGGTTGGTAAAGGTGTTAAAACTGGAACAGCTAAATTTGAATACAAAGAAGGTAAAAAAATGGAAACTAAAGAAGCTGCTATCGAACCAAAAGGTAGAGCAAAAGGAGTTGGTATGAATTTATCTCCGAAAAAATTTGAATACACAGAGGCTAAAAAATTTGGAGGTAACAAAGACGAATACAAACGTAAAGAAGGTCACAAGACAGGAGACGTAAAAGGTCACTACAAAGACTACGAAGGAAAAGTTGGTGGTAACAAAGGTGATAAGTCTAAAACACATCCAAGTAAAAAAGATTACGAAAAAGAAGAAACTAAAGAAGCTGCTAGAACATTGTCAAACGGTACAAGAAATTACCCAATGAGAAAAGGTTTACCAAAAATGAAAGTTAAACCTAATTCAGCACTTTCTGAAGAAGTAACTCAATTGAGAGAAAAGAATGAAGAGTATAGAAAAGCATTAAACATTTTCAGAGATAAATTGAATGAGGTTGCTGTGTTCAATTCAAACTTAGCTTACGCTACAAGATTGTTTACAGAACATACAACAACAAAACAAGAAAAGATTAATATCTTAAGAAGATTTGATGATGTTGAAACTTTAAAAGAATCTAAATCATTGTATAGCTCAATAAAAAATGAATTAAATAACAATAATCAAAGTGTTGTAACTGAATCAATGTCGAAAATTGAAAAATCACCAGTATCTGGTTCAGCACAAAATTTGATTGAATCTAAGACATACGAAAATCCACAATTCTTAAGAATGAAAGATATCATGTCTAAAATAGTAAAATAAACATAAAAATAAAAACAAAATAAAATTAAAATGGGTGCATTATTAGAAAGTGGTCTCGTTGGTAACATTGGTTTGAAACACTTAAAAGTTATCAAAGAAGACACAATTAACAAATGGGATAAACTTGGCTTTTTGGAAGGTCTAAAAGGTCACATGAAAGAAAACGTGGCTCAGTTGTATGAAAACCAAGCTTCACACTTAATCAACGAAGCGGCTTCAACTTCTGACTCTGGTTCTTTTGAAACAGTTGTTTTCCCAATCGTGAGAAGAGTATTCTCTAAATTATTAGCTAACGACATCGTGTCAGTACAAGCAATGAACTTACCAATCGGTAAATTGTTCTACTTCGTACCTAAAATTCAAGGTTATTCTGGTGGTACTTCAACTGAAGGATACTTTGGTCAATCAGGTTCACACTACGCACCTGTAGGTTCTCCAGGAAACTATCCTGGTAATCCAGATGCTGGTTATACTTCGGGTAATGGTGATTACAACCCTATTTTCAATAAGGATTTGTATGACTTATTCTATGAAGGTAACGAAGCTGGATTAAACCCTCCTGGTTTATTTGACTATTCTAAAGGTCAGTGGAGCGCTGTTACAGCATCTACTGTAACATACGCATGGGATTCTGCTGGTTACTTGGTACCTTCAGCATATTCTGAATTCGTAGGTGCTAATTACAGAAAAGTAATTATAGTTATGAGTGGATTCTCAAGTGCAGGTGCTGGTCAATTGATTGGTCCTAATGGTAACACTATGGATACTGAAGAATTCTTATCTGGTTTGAACATTTTTGGTGTTAGTGGTAACGTAACAACATCGGCAAACACAAGAAATCCTTACTTATTTAGAGTTGTGACTCAAAGATATGGTAAAGGTATTGTTCAATACGGTAACACCGTAAACACTACTTGGCCAGTAAATGGAAACTCAGGTGGTTCATATTACAATGTTTGTGATGCTAATGGTTTTATTTTCTTGGAACTCGATTTACAAACACCTGTTTGTATTACTTGTGGTGACACATCTCCTGATGGTTACACAGGTTCAACATTCTCTTCATCAACAGAGGTTAACAACGCATTCATTGCGGTTTACAGAGTGTATAAGGAGTTAGAATTTGAAGACCAAATTGGTGAAGTTTCTTTCGACCTTGAATCAGTTACTGTTTCAGTTACAGAAAGAAAATTAAGAGCTCAATGGTCTCCTGAATTAGCTCAAGACGTTGCGGCATTCCACAACATTGACGCTGAGGCAGAATTAACGGCTTTATTGTCAGAGCAAGTTGCTGCTGAAATTGACAGAGAAATCTTACGTGATTTGAGAAAAGGTGCTGCATGGAACTTGAGATGGGATTATAACGGTTGGAAGAGATTAGCTTCTTCTGGAACTACTCCATACACTCAAAAAGATTGGAACCAAACTTTGATTACGGCTATCAACCAATTGTCAGCACAAATTCACAAATCAACATTGAGAGGTGGAGCTAACTGGATTGTTGTCTCTTCTGAAGTTTCAGCTATCTTTGATGATTTGGAATACTTCCACGTATCAAACGCAGCTCCTGACCAAGACCAATACAACATGGGTATCGAAAGAATCGGTACATTGTCAGGAAGATATCAAGTGTATCGTGACCCTTACTTCCCAGCTAACCAAGTGTTGATTGGACACAAAGGTACAAGCTTGTTGGATACTGGTTACATCTACGCTCCATATGTTCCTTTACAGTTGACACCAACTATGTATAACCCATTCAACTTCACACCTATCAAGGGTATCATGACAAGATACGCTAAGAAAATGGTTAACAACCGTTTCTATGGTAGAGTAACAGTTGATGGTGTAAGAACATTCAACTTACAAGAATTGAGATAATCTCAAAAATTCATAAAAAGAAAAGGGGACTAAAAGTTCCCTTTTTTTATTTAATAGATATTTATATTTAAATAAAAAAAATATGGCTTGTAAAAAATCAACAATAACAAATACTTCATCTACTAATTACGGTGTAATATCATTTGAACAGTGTTCAAATAACGTAACTATTGATAACTATGAAATACCACCATCTACCAGTATTAATATTTGGTACATTGAATTTACATATAGTACGGCATCTACAAATCTAACAGTGTCTGATACGATAGATTGGCCACCAACTGAGTAATTTTATTTTTAACTCAACAGTATCCTTAATGATTTGGAAACTGCCTCACTTTCTTCCAAAGTGAAAGAGTTTCGATTATGACAGAATAATATTGCTTGTTCAAGACAATATAATGCCTGTGCTTGATTCATGTTATCAATGAATGAATTTAATTGTTCTTTAGATGAATAATTGATTGTTTCAAAAAGATTACCAATTATTTCATTTTTATCGGTATTTTTATGTTGTTTTTCCATTTAGTTCTATATTTATGTATGGCGTAATCTAAGTATAAATAATAGATGAAAATTACAAAAAAACAAATATTAGAAGCATCCTCAACCTCAATAAGCTCAGGTCAATATAATGGTCCGGCTGAAATAGGTTTGAAGAAGTGGGATGACTCAGAATTATCCCCATTTACTAAATTATCATCTCACAAAACAAATGATGAGAAAAAACAAAAAACGCTAAAAAACAACATAAAAAAAACTATTGGGGTTTGGGAAAAAGGAAATGATGGTAGTTATGAAATGCCAGCACATGACGTTCATACAATAAGTGAAGATTTGGCGGTGTGGTTTGGAAAAAAGAAAAAACCAAAAGGTAGTTCACAACCAAAAGGACCTTGGGTAAATATTTGTAGTAAAGATAAAAATGGTAAACACCCTCCGTGTGGAAGGTCAGACACATCAAAAGGTGCGTACCCCAAATGTAGGGCCGTTGGCGTTGCTGGTAAAATGAGTGATTCTCAAAAAAGAGCTGCTTGTTCACAAAAGAGAAAAGCCGAAAAAAAAGATACACAAACAGGAAAAGGACAAAAACCTGTGATGACATCTTATAAACCAAAAAAATCTAAAAATGAAGGTATGAGACAAACAATAAAGTCCATCCTCCAAGAACAAGTTAGAAAGAGTAATATGATAGAGTTGGGAACTTTATTCGAATCAAGAGAAGTAAAAAATGTTAAAGACGCAAGAAGAATTGCTCAACAACACTTGAACGAGAATCCAAGATACTATTGTGTCTTACACAGAATAGGACTTATTGAGGGAGTGGAAGAAATCAACTTAGCCAATAAAAATTGTCCGTCAGTTTAATGTGTATAAAATATTCTTAAGGGAATGTTTTATATTCGAAGTTATTTCTTCTTCCATTTTCAACCTTTGATTTTCTAAGACTTCATTAAAGTGGTTAATAATTTCTTCTTTTGATTTGTCTTGTACAACCACTGTATATGAATATTTGTGATTAATTACATTTACGGTATTACCCTCAATTGTTATGAAAATTGAATTTTCAGGACTATGAATATATTTTTTATTTGATAAGGGAGTCATCAGTAGTTGACTATCGGATTTATCAATAAGTTTTTTACAAATTGCAATACAATCGAGTTCATATTTTGTTCTATGACCTCGTTCATAGTCCATTTTTCTAACAGAATCTATGTACATTCGTTGAATCCATCTTCTAAAAGCGTGTTTGTATTCTTTCATAACATTAATAAGGTTTAAAGATACAATTTGTTTTCGATATTAACAATAGGCACCTGAGCAATGTTTTTTCCCATCCAAACCAGGCATTCTTCCTTTACAAACTTGTACTGCGTATCCGTTAGCATATGCTGAAGGATAAACGTCAAATTTTGCTTTAGCTGCTGACTTACCACGAGCACAAAGTTTTGTTCCTGTTTTTTTCTTCCCTTCGTCAATTATAACCTCATCACCAACTGAATTGTCACTCATATGGTCAGTATTTGTTTCATTCATCATAAAATCAAATACTTGGTCTATATTTTCTTTAGCGACGGCAACATGGTCTTGAGCCCAATCATGCCCTTGGTCTAAAATACTTTCGACAGTATCTTGACCTAGGTCAAGTAAAATTGCCGTCTGTCTATGTAATTGTTCTAAATTACTGAAGAACATGTATCTTTCAGTTTTTTGTTCAGATAAAATTTTATTAACCAATTTGGTTATGTCTGATTCTTGGAGTCTAACTATTTTTTTCATTTTTTGTTTACGATTTGGAACATTAATTCTCTTTGATAAGTATCTTTTTCACCACTAGTGTTTACACGAATATCAACATAATATTGATTTGGTATTTTGTCTCGTGTGTCAAAGATGAAATAATACTCATTCGGCGTTCTGTTTATTGGAGTCCAATCTTGTACTTGAACTTCGGTATTACCTTCTCTCACATAAACTCGGTAGAACGCTTGAATATCATTCAACACTATCTGACTTGAGTATGCTTGTTTGATTGTCACCATGACCTTCCTAATGTCTGTATTGAGTATCTTTTCATTTTGTTTGATACCACTAAAATCAAATCCGTATAATAAAGGGTCTTTTGATTGATAACCAATCTGATAAACAGAAGATTGACTCAATAAAACAAATTCATTTTCAACATTACTCAAGGTCACACCGTCTTTAATCAGTGATGACCATTGGTCTGTAAATTGACAAGGCGTTGAATATCCTGTGATTGGTGGTACAGTTACTTCATACACACCTTTTGTTTTTAAGCAAGTTGTAAGTGCCGACATACCAGGTACAATGTCACCGTCTGAGTCTAAAATTCTTACGACAGGGTCAGTATCTAAATTCATAAAATCACCGCTTGAATACGCATACAAATATAATTCATTAGTTCTTCCCGCAGGAAATTGATTTCTATCATCTTTTATGATGTCATCATATGTTGTTTGTAAATATGGTTCGTAAAATGTCTGTGTGTGTCTTGTAAAAAAACCAACGGAATATGTTTCCGTCAAACCTTCTATATTTTCAATTTCGGGAACATAAGCAATTCCCCAACCTGTTACTCCAGTAATACTGCCATTTAACACACCATTAATTTCACTTGACATATCAAACGTGATGTCTTCATTACCAAATTCAAAATGTTGTGTGTCAACAATAGTAAGGGCTGAGTAATTTAAACCTGAAAGTCCACCAACAAGGGTATTGGTATTGTTATATAGACCAGGGTAAGACCAATTGTTTAAAGTGGTTCCTTGATACCAATTTGATGGTCGTGTACTAAATGGTTGGTTATTTGAATATTCAGCAACTGCGGGTTGATAAACATAATCAAAACCTACCCCTTCGTCCCATTGTTGGGCGATACCTGTAGAACCTGAATATTTTGGGATTCTAAATAAAATTAAATCAAATGAACTTGCTCTTCTTGAACCTTCTGACGTTGTACCATTAAGTAACTCAATATCAAACGATGCTGTGTTTGTCATATTAAGGATGTGAGTCATACCTGAAGTACAACCTGTTGATATAACACCCGAGGCCATTTGTTCAAGGAGGTAAGACAAGTCCAAATCAAAAATAAATCTTGTAAAACCTCGTGGGGCAAATGTTGCTAAATCACTACCAAAATATAGTTGTGTCACGGGATTTCTACCTGTGTTGGTATAACTGTTAAATTCAAGAGTATTGTTCTTGCTAAAATATGACCTTAATATAGACATTGATTCTTTATTATATAAATATCAATTAATTCTAATATTTGGATTCAAAACTTTATTTGCCGCGTTTTGTAATTGAAATAGTATATTACTGACTGATGTTCCGTCAGTTCCAACAGGAACAGGAGCAACACCGGGCATTGCGTGAACGTGTGAAACTAAAAATCTTACGATTAAATTTAGTAAGTCCACAAGTTCTTCACCACGAACCATAGATGATGTTTGAGGTAATATTTTTTCTAATAAATCGTCTTGACTAATACCATATAAAGTACCTTCCAAATCAACGGGTTTATTTGACAAATAAGACAACAAAAACAACGTGTCGGCTCCCATACCCCCGTAGGTTCCGTAAGTTGATTCTACGTCCTTCTGTGTGATTTCCTCGATATTAACTTTTATTGGTTTACCAATTTGATTTCTTTCTCTAACAATTGCAAACGTATAACTTGTTGGACCTAAACCAGGATTTAAAGTAATGTTGTTAGTAAATTTACTGGCGTTTGAAAATACAATCGGATTTGAGGTTGACGTTGTTTGAGTCAATATATTTCTTATTAGCAAATTTGGTCTATAAACAAGTGGGAATTGATTTGTAATCGCGGGACCATTTGGTATTTGACCATTATTACATCCCAAAATAAAGTTGTTAATAAATTCAACAGCGTTTTGAAATGACAATGTTACAAATGGTTGGTAAAATTCCAAAGATTTTACATCTTCTAAATCTGAATCAAAACTAATATTATCACTTAGTGTTTTTGGTACCGCTTTCAGTCCGTACAATCTTACGGCACCTGTGAATATACCTTGTTCATTCTCCAAGTTAATTATTTCCCACTCAATTAATTTCTTAATTTGTTGACTTACATTTTGTAGTGTGAGATATGATTGTTTGGCTCTATTGACAGTTTTGGTTGTAAAATCGGATACTTGAACAAACGCTCTGTTTGGATTACCAATTGGTTGTTTGTTGACATCTAATCTTTTTGTCTTACCAGCACGTAACATAACCGTGTCAGGTTTGACAATTACATCAGCCGCACCCCTACCTAATAACGCATTGTCACCAGGTTCAGGAAACACACCCCTTGATTTTACATCTTGATATGTTCCATCCAAATTTTTGAGAGCCAAAGTTGATTTTACTCTATCACCTAATGACGTATTGGCGTTTGCAGCTAACAATTGTTCATAAGGTAGTGTCATCGGACTTGAAAACGCCCCTTGAACATAGTATTGGTCTTGGAAGGGGAAAAAACTATTTTGATAAATCAAATTAACTCTTTCACCTATCAAAGGAACTTGAGCGATAAACATCGGTAACAATGGCATTTGAACAAATGGGTCATTTGGACCCCATGCGTCTCTATCAAAATCAAAATTGTATGCTTCTAATGTTGCTCTAATATTTTGGTCTAATGGATATGAACGAATTCTACCCAAGACATATGGGTCTTGGTTATCCACAACCTGAGCCGGAAACATTATTTTTTTAAGACCTTTGTCCATTGATTCTACTTTCGTGTTCTTTTAAAATTTTATTATACATTTCCTCTATGTTGTCCAAATGATATGTTAAATTTATTATCATTTCTTTGGTTTCTTGGAAATCATCATTAAGAAAATCCATAACCCGTTCCAATTCACTGTTACTTTGATTTTTAAGGTCACTTATGATTTCGTTAAATTTTTCTAAGGTTATTGTACTTTCACTCATAATATTAAACAGGTAATGATGTATATGGTGTTCTAAGTGTAACACCGGCTGGAGTTATTACTAATGATGGTAACAGACCAACTGTTTTGGAATTTTTGTTTCTTTCAGCTTCTGTACCTTCAATCATGCCTTTTATTGCTAACATATATAAATTGGGGCTACCGTCAGGCATCGGACCTGTTGGAATTCCATATTTTTGGAATTGTTGAATTACTTCCAAAAATGCTCTTGTGTCATTGAATCCAGTTCTAAACGCCGCTAAATCGGATAAGAATGGTGGTAATGTAAATTTTTGTCCCTTTAAAGCAAATTGTATAATGGCCGCAATATCAGAAATTACTTCTTTACATTTTCTATAATCACTTACCAACTTTGTAATCAAAATTAAAGATTCTAAAAGTTGTGCGATAATTGCATATTTTTTGGTTGTTTGTGATTTCTGTAAATCTTTTGTTACGGCTTGTAATAGTTTTCTAACATCCCTAACAATAATATCACGTAATATTTTCACAAATTTAGCACCAATTCTTGACATTACATTCACATTGAAAACTTTGAATGTTTTCATGAATGATTCTAAATTATTAACTCCATCAACAGCAGAATTACCATAACCACCTAATGTTGATTCCAACGCCTTTACCATTGTCATAAACGGCAGTAAAACTTTTGGTGATAGGATTGCAAAAAATAATGATTTTGGAATTGCTTTAATCATTTCACTATCAATCTTCAAACCAATACCGTCTATTTGGGGCCATTCAATATTACCCTTTGTTGAATTAATAACCTTTTCAAAAATATCAGATAACTTTGCAGTATCATTATCATCAATACCATCCATTTCTGAAAGAGTGTTTAACATTTCTTCAGTATTCAATGGTAATTTTACATTTGTACAATCTTGGTATTCAACGACACCTAATTGAATGTTAGATAATTTACTTTCTAATTGAAGTAAATCAATATCTGTAAGTTCAAAAAAACTATCGTTAACACCATCTAAAGGTGCTACTTTTGCAGTACCACTTACATCAATCTGACTACGGTTATCAAAACATAAACCCAATATTCGATTCAATAGTCGTTCGAAAAAAAGATTATCTTTAACTTTTCCTGAACCTGATTTTAGTTGAATTGAAAGTGTTCCAAATAGTAATTCCAAAGCCAATAAAAATATTAGTCTTTTATCAACAAGTTTTATTGTTTTAAAATAATCTTGAATGAATTGTCCTACAAGATTTTTTGTTGTTCCTGTTGAGGTTTTGTCTCTGTCGGCTAAAGTTACTTTAAAGAAGTTACCTGGTATACCTAATGAATCTTTTGTGACAAATTCGAAATTAAATAATGGTAAATTAGATAACCCTAAATAATCCCTACCATAAACATCTGAATAAGATTGGCCCTCGTTTTGAATACGATTGTACATCTCTAAATTCATATTAAATGGATTTCGTTGTTTACCTGGATTTATAGTTGTCGTTGTTGTGGTAAAACCTGTGAAAATATCACGTACTTTTCCCTCGTAAAATAGTTTTCCTATAGTGGTATTTGGTTTAATCTTTAACCAACCCATTAAATCTATACTTTCAACAGGAATATATATACCTGTTGCAAACAATGAAATATCATAAGTTTGTTGTTGTGAGCAACCAAGTTGCTTGAGCATTTCATCTAAAATAATTTGAGGTATTTCTGATTGTATTTGAGTTAAAGCCTCAGTAAATTGTTTTTTTACCAATTTTACTGTTTGTGTGTTGGTATAACCAGATACTCTATTTTCAGGTAGTAGTTGATTTAAATCTAATAATTTATCAAGTTGTGTTTTAACTTGTCTTTGAAAACGTTTAGATTCGTTTTGGATTTGTGATAAGGGCGTAGATGTTTGTGCAGCATCCATTTCCATGGATGATTGTTGTTGAGATAAAATTTGTTTTTCGGCCTCTTTTACTTGATTATAAGTTTCAAGAGACTTTATTTTATTCTCGGTTTGTAAATAATCTTCATTATAGTCTAAGCCTGGCATTTGAATTATTTTAACCTGTATGGTTTATCAGATTGGATTTGTTCAGTGTCTTTGGAAATTAATGATTGTAACATATCATCATCGATATCACTCAACGACATGTTATCATCTTCTTTATTATTTGATTTTTCCCAAATTGTCGATTGTAATTTTGCTAAAGTCAATTTTTTCTCAACAACATCATTAATAACCTTTTGTTGTTTTTCCAATACGGGTCCGATTACCGTCATATCTTCAGGGTCCTTTAACATTGTTAACATTTTATTTTGGACTCTTATGGCGGTTGCTCTTTGTTCTACAAGTTCATTGTATATTTCTTGTAAAAGAGACAAAATAGAATCTTTACTTAAATTAATCTCTTTTTTTCTTGGTCTAGTCATAACCATAAATACCAATTAAGGATTTTTATTCAATAATCTTGTTTAGTACAACATAATAAAGTTTTTTAAATCTTTTCATTGCGGTTCTAATTTCTTTGGTAGAAAGGTTAGTCATTTCCCTGATTGATAATAAAATTATATTTTTGTTGAATTTGTTATTATCTGTTCCTAAAAATATTGTTTTATAGTTTTCAAATAATTCTAACAAAGCAATTCCTAATTTAACCTCATTATCGGTCAAAGGTTCCTTATCCAAATATCTTTTTAGTTCGTCCAAAAATTCTTGGATTACTTCATCGGCTTCTGTCTGTTCGTATTCGATGTAATAAACCATATCAGGTCTATTTTCCAAATTAGATGAGATATCTTCGTATGATATTTTTCTATTTGTATCTTTTTGGTCTTTAATAATTTGACCCATCAAATAGTTTTTACAAATAGTTCCAAAGTATGAGTATGCTTTTTTGTTTTTTGAGGGTTTGAATTTATCAACCTTTGTCATTAAAAAAGAATGAGTATCGGTATGAATCTCTACAAAATTCATATCTTTACGATACAACTTGTATCTGCGTATGATAGATGATATCATTTTATCCAATGGACCACGCAGATAGTCGTTATAAATTTGATTTTTTTCATCAAACGTAGTTGCTGAAAGGTACATCCTAACAGCATTTTCTTCTACAACATCAAAATAATTTGTTGTTGTTGCTTTTCGACCACGTTTTTTTGTTGCCGAAGTATCTATAGTTTCTGATGAAAACATTAAGCACTTTGGCCTTCATATTTTATATTTCTGTCGTTTGAAAAGAAGTATTCTTTCTTTGCTGTTGAAATCCAAAACTTAACCTCTTCGTTTGAGATAACACTTTCGCCGTTTTTGTAACCCCAAAATATAGAACCTTCTCTCATACTCATGTGTTTGTATCCAATTTTTGGGATGGTCATAATTCTCACCGAATTATAAGTAAGTCTTAATAAAAATTCATAAACAAATGTCAATTTCATAGATGGTTTGAATCCACCAAAATTGTCTAACGCAGATTTTTTAACCACCATACCAGCACTTTGGAAGTTTTGGTAATCTAATAAAGTGTCATTATTTAAATAACCCATTTCTTGAGTAAAATTAGCCGCAAAAGTTGCTTCATTTGTGAAACCGGCGAATACATCTTTACTATCAACATCAACTACGATTGGTAAAAATGCCTCAACGTCAGAATAAAGAGATGCGTATTTTTTTACATTATTAAACCAAATATTAGAATATTCATCATCAAATTCAAAAAATGAAACCCACTCGCTACTAACATTTTCAATACCCATATTAACTTGAGACTGATAGTTTGGTTCTTCTTTGTATTCAATCAATTTTACATTCAATGATTCAAAATCATATGATTGTAATTTATTAACCAATTGTTCTTCTGGTGTGTGAACAATAAGTAATTCATTAAAACCAACTTTTTGAAGTTTTAATGATTTAATTGCCTTGTCAAAAAATTCATCAAAATCTTTAACGACAGCGGATTTAATTGGTAATATTACTGATAAATTTAATTTTTCTTCCATAACAAATATTATTCTGAGATTTGAGCTTCAAAAGCTTCTTTACGTTTATTAATGAAATCTGAAAATAATGTTACAACTTCATTTTTGAACTTGTCCATGTTTGTATATTCAGATGCTGTTTCTTTTCCGTTCGTGTAGAGTTCAGGTTTTAAATTGTCTTCCAACCATGTTTGAACCATATCGGCAATTACATCGGTAAGTTGCAACGGGTTTTCAATCCAAACTCCATTTTCTTCTTTCATCCACTCAGGAACCATATTAGGTATTTTACCAACCACTGGTATACCCATCTTCATTGATTCGATTGGAAACGTTCCAAATGATGATGTAGGGTCAATCCAAACTGACACAAAACAATCTTTCATTGAATTGGCAAATTCTTCTTGAGAAAGACCTCTTAAATCTTTGAACGTAAAGAATCTGTACTGTGGATATTTGTTATAAAATTCTTTGATTACGTTAAGACCTTCTCTTTGTTCCCTCGCAACCATCGCAATCATAGTTTTTGGTGGTAATGTCGGTTCAACAAATACATCACTAATAACAGGTTTAATAACATCAATAGAGACATTTTTCATATTATTTGTAATATATGTTTTTTGGGCTTCGGATGTTGTAATACATTTGTGAAATCCATACTGAAACCAACTTGCGCCAGGTGCGATTGTTTCATAAATATGGTCGTATGCCTGACTTAAAACAATTTTACCACAAGGTAAGTTTTTTACTTGGTCCATAATAAAACCAAAAATCTCAGGAAGTACCAAAGTGTCTTCGGGAGAAATTGCCAAATTTGTACCCTCTAAAATTTGATGTTCAATAACGTCATAATCACTGTTCAACCAAGAAGATACTGGTGTATATTCTTTCTTTTCGTACAACATGATGACGTTGTATCCTTCGTTTTTAAGAGTCAATGCCATATCATAAATGTACTTGATTGAGGCTTTCGCGTTGCCACGAGTGTCTTGAACGAAGAAATAAATTCTGTTTTTCTTAGACTCAATATTTGCAATTGAACCTTTAATTTTTTCTATCATTTCATTTTCCATATTCTAATTATATTTTTTCAATAAATTTATTAAACAACATTGTATTCCACGCTAATTTAAAAGGAATTGTAAGTTGTGATGATGCTTTGTTACCCAACTTCTCATCAATCTCTTCAGTTTCGGTCATAACAACATCGGTCATAATTTTAATCATCTCGTATTTTACAAAAGCAATTTTATCGTTTTCTTCAGTATCACCTGATGTCGTCACGTTTACAAAATCATCAATTCTTTGAAGATTTAGATAGTAATTTTCTCCTAGTAGTTCTAACATTTTATTTAATTAAGTTTTCTATTTTATTTTCCAAATCTTTAATCGAAGTGATAACAAGTTTGTTATCGTTTTCTAAATTATATGTTGTTTCAAATTTAATTGTAGTTTTATTTTCATGTTCTTCCAATAATTCAGGATTTGCGGTAATTAAAACGTCAAATTCATCCCAAATTTTATCTTTGTTTAATTTATTATAAAAAACTACCTTGTCAATTTCACAACCAAATTTAGAAATGAAGAATAATGTTGCTGGTTTTGTTTTTCCAATTTGTTTTGAAATTAAAAGAAAATCAACTTTATCTTTGTACTTGTTATACGTGTCATTTAAAATATGAAACGTTGACATCTCTGTTGATGGTGCGTGTCCGAAAATTTGCATTGCAAATTCTTCATATAAAAACGATAGATATTCTTCATCAGTTTTAAACATAAAATGGTTTTGATAATCAGGTGTGTTGTATGGCGTTTTTATTTCATAAACAAACTCATCATCAACAATTTCCAATTCATCAATAAAATATTTCTGATACAAATGTTCAATCTTTGAAAACGTGTCTCTTAAAACGCCATCAATGTCAATAGCCAATCTCATTTTTCGTATTTTTTAAGAATTTGTGTGATTAATGGGTTTCTAACAATGTCATCTTCATTAAATTCAAATACACCAATGTCATTCATGTCTTTAAATTTTTCTATTGCATCCCACAATCCTGTTTGTCTTTTGTCTTTGTATCTATCGGTTTGTTCTAAATCACCTGAAATGAAAAACTTACTATTAAAACCAATACGAGTCAATAATAATTTCATTTGATTTGGTGTACTATTCTGAGCTTCTTCAAATATCAAAATAGTATTGTCAATGTTCCAACCTCTAATGTATGCCAAAGCCTGTACTTCAATAAATTCAGATTGTATTAATCTTTCACGATTTTCTTTACCAATTAACTTATTTAAAAGGTAATATGATGGACTGATGTATGGGTCCAACTTTTCTTCCAAATTACCTGGTAATGAACCAAGTTTTTCTTCAGCCTCAACAGCCGGTCTCACAATCATAATCTTTTCATAAGCATTATTTTTATCTGATAATAAATCAACCGCTGCTTTCATTGCGATATACGATTTACCAACACCCGCAGGACCTGAACATATTGTAATCTGATTTAATTTTAATATGTCATAATAGGTTCTTTGATTTTCAGTTAAAAATTTTTCTTTAGTTGGTTTCGGGATTATTTGTGAAATAATGTCTTTTTTAGTTCTTGGTTCAATCCTCGTTTCACCACTCATAGGAGATGGTTTTTTTCTTGGTTTTCTTTCCATTAGTTATAATCTATTAAAATTAATAATAAAAGAAACATTAAAATTTAATGTATACTCCTTTGGGCGTCGTTCCTTTTTTGTAAAACTTGACTTTGTTCCCAAAATCTGACACCAAATCTTTTACAACTTTAACGTTTCTAATGAAGTCTTCAGTTTCTATTATAAAAACATCATACCCTTCCTTGAGTAAATCGTATATTAGTAATAGTTTTGATGACTCAACAATTATTCCCGAATTATCTTTATAACCAACACCCTCAACAATAAACGGTTGTTGTTTATCGGGATTTAATTTTAAAAAATAATCTTTTAAAAATAATTGATGGTTTTTATTAAAATCATCATTAACAAACGGTAATATATAATTTAATCTATTGGCATTACATACCTGACCGAACACTCTGTTTTCTGTCGGTACCCAAGGACCACCAACACCAAACCCAAAATTTAAATTTTCATTAGAGATTGACTCGTCATACCCTAAACTTTTGAGTAATATTGGCGTTTCATCTGAACTACCATAATTTATCATAAGTTCCCCCAAAAAATTGGCAAAATTAACCTTGTAATGAATGAAGGTACTGTACGCTAACCTATAAATTTCAGCCGAACTACTGGTCATTGTGACTATCTTTAAATTGTTGTTATTAAATAGAGTTGCAATCTTACTTGAAACGTGGGGGTCAATATTTCCAACAACAAGTGTATTTAATTTTTTTAACGATGACTGAATGTCATTTGAATCCACGATTAATGGGAGATAACAAATCGTTAAATTCATCGGGTTTAAAATTTCTGTTATTTGTTTGGTATCACCGGGATTTAACGTTGAACAAATAACAAACATTTTATCATATAATGGAATTTCATTTTCAAAACAGATTCCACAATCCTCAACAACATCCATTACGTTTTTTATGTCCAAAAAGTTGGATGGTAAAATATTTGTGTCAACACAACAAAAAATAACTTCAGAGTTTTTTATAACATCAACATTATCTGAGTAAGTTTGATAACCAATTGTTTTAATTTTTTTGGTATCTTTATCAGATATTGATATAATGTGTCCAGAATTAGACAAATAATTTGATAAACCATAACCTAAATTACCTGAACCAATAATTCCTATTTTCATAAATTATTTTTTAAATTAATCGGTGTTTTTTCATTGTAATCCCAACTTAATTTTTTCCATCTATCCAAAAAAATATCCCCATGCCAAAGAAAATCTCGTTTATTACAAATTATACTTTCCGCCCTACTTAAAAAACCAATCCACCATGAAAAAGTTCCTTCAGACAATATTAGTTTGTTAAAATTTTTACCTAAAAATATCGTATTCATTGGTGATAATTCGTGAACAGGTTTTAAATTGTACTTATTTATCAAGTAAGTACAATTAGGGTGGTTTGGTGAGTCTGATGTTATATAACCACCATTAAACCTTGTGGTTTCTAACGCTTCAATATAATATTCTAAAGGTAACATTCTCCTATCTCCCCCGATGTCGTCAATTCTGTAATGAAGAAAAACTAAATCTCTATCAATATTTTTATAATTTATATTTAACAATGATTTTATTTCGAATTCATAATTAGTAAAAAATTCTTTTAACTGAAAAAAACCATTAAAATGGTAATGTTGTGATTCTATCTTATCCATATTAAGTAACGTTAAAAAATTATTGTCATTAACCTCGATAGTTCCTTTACCAATAATTCCATTTATTTGATAATCTTTAATCAATAAACCCCAATCACTATTACTATATCCTGGTGGGGTTTTAAAATCTAAATTGTATTTTTTAGCAAAAAATAAAGAAGCGACATATTGGAATAGATTATTACCCAACCTACCATCAAATGCTAATGTAACCATGTTAATTATTCAAAATAAATAATTTAAAACACAAATGTGTTTATGAAAGGACTTTTTTGATTTATATAAATTTCATGAGAATTTTCGACTACACCAACTTTTTCAAAACCAAAATCACTTAAAAATGAAAAATCTTGAACAACCCCTATTTGACCATGATTTTCAACATCAATAACATGAAAAAAAACTTCGTTGAAATCAACACCTTTCAATACTTGTTCTTCATAACCTTCAACGTCTAAACTCATAAAATGTACTTCTGTCATATTATGTTTTGTTAGTAATTTAGATAGTTGTATTGCTTTATGTGGGGATGGGTTCCATCTTAAATTATGAATATTTACAACACCACCCATCATATAATGACTAAAGTCACCTTCTATTGTGTCATGATTATGTTCGTTAGGAACAAGTACATAATTCTCAACAATAGTTTGGGGTCTACTCATCTTATATAAATCATTATACAATAATTTTGGTTCTACAATTAAACCAGTCCAACCAAATTTTTCTAATAATGATGTGTTGTTTTGGTCGTCAGGATGAGACCCACCAGCTTCAACAAACACTTTATTTTCACCTAAATTTTTTAAGATTAGTTCATCTATTCCAAATTGAGCACCCATAGTCTTAATTATTGTTGATTCTATATTTAATGTTAGATTTTTCGTAAATTTCATCAATTAACGAAATAACATTAATTGATTCTTCCATTCTAAATTCATTTAAATTTTGATAGACAAATGGGTGATTAGGACAAGAACCTTCATATGAACCATAGTTATTTGGTACATTAGATATTTTATATTTTTTTCTAATTTTATCAAACTCTGTCTGTGAACCGTGAGAAAGAAAATTTGCTGATTCAACAATGTTCATGGCTTTTCCACCAATTTTAACAAATCCATTTGAACCCAAAATAGATAATGAACATTCAAGATTTCTTGGTTCTGCAGCAATTGTTATTTCACAAGTTCCACCAAAAGTATCAAAATCAAATATTGAATAAATTGTGTCTTCAATGTCAACTGATGTGTGTTTTGTACTGTATATTTTTGAACTGTGTACTTTTGGTTTACCAAAAACATATTGAAAAACATCTAAATAATGTATCCCAACTTCATATAATGTTCCACCACCAATTGATGGTATTGACCTCCACCCTGTAAAGTATTCAATCGGTCTTTGCCATCTTTGAACAAGATTAACGGCTCTAACATCGCCTAATAAATTATTGCTTAAGATTTCTTTTAATAATTGAACTGTAGGATTTAACCTTACTTGTAAAACACAATAAACTTGTTGTTTATGTTTTTTTGAAACTTTAATAATATCTTCAATTTCTTCAACTGAAAATGAAACTGGTTTTTCAACTAAAACATCACAACCATTTTTTAATGAAAAAATTGATTGCTCGTAGTGTAATGAATTTGGTGTTGCAATTGTTACAAAGTCCACATTTTCAGATAACACCATTTCTTTATAATCAGTATATGGTAATACATTATGTTTTTTTGATAAACTTTCTACCAAGTCTTTTTGAATATCACAAAGGGCTGTCAATTCAAAATTAGGGTTTGAATTAATGGCTTCCAAATGTCTTGGTAAGATTGCTCCACATCCAATAATGCCTATCTTATACTTTTTCATTATTTCTAATTTTTCTTGCAACTTCTTCGGCAATAGGACAATTTCCTGTAATACCTTTTGATTTATAAATTGGTTGTTCATAAACCACATTTGGGTAATGTCCTTGATTTGGACCTCTTAATCCAAGTTCAGATTTAATACCTGTACGATGTAATTTCATTTGTTCATATGCCATTAAACACAATGGTTCTGCTAATCTAAAATTAAAACCAATATGAACATGATTATATCTACCATCTTGTCCTTGATTACAAATACTTCTGATTTTTTTACTATCTAATTTAGAATTTTTTGGTATACAAATCATACCACCTTCAAAGGTTGAAATGTTTTTTGTTTTATAAAAACTAAAGGTTCCACAATCAGCTATCATTCCAGCAAAACGATTTTGTTCGTCTTGAGCTGAGAAAGATTGACTAGTATCTTCAATAACAACTAAATTATGTTTTTGAGCGATAGAGTTAATTTTATCCATATTACATATTCTACCGTATAAATGAACGGGTAAAATAGCTTTGGTTCTTGGTGTTATTGCTTCTTCTATTTTATCAGTATCAATTAACAATGTGTTTGGGTCAATGTCTACAAATACCGGTTTTCCACCAGAAATAATGATGGCGTTAGTTGTTGCGATAAATGTAAATGGTGTTGTAATAACTTCATCACCCTCTTTTAAATCCATTGACCACAATGGTGCTATAAGTGCACTGGTTCCGTTGTTTACTGCAATACAATCATCTAAGTCAAAAGTTTCTTTGACGTAGTTTTCAAAAATTTCTCTTACTATTTCCGGCATATTATTTTAGTTTTACGGGATTTCCATATGCTTTTGAATCTGATGGTATGTCTTTTGTAACAACACTACCAGCCCCAATTAAAGAATTTTCCCCAATTGTTATACCACAAATTATAGTAGAATTGGCACCAATAGAACACCCTTTTTTGAATAAAGTTTTTTTGAATCTATCTGAGTTTTTCCAATCACCACCTACTTGGGGTATAAAATCGTTTGTAGTAACCGTATTTGGTCCTAAAAACACATTATCTTCTAACGTCACACCTTCATAAAGTAATGAATGGTTTTGTATTTTACAGTTGTTTCCTATTACTACATTCGGTCCAATATGTACACCTTCACCTATCACACAGTTTTCACCTATAATAACATTTTGTGAGACATGTGAAAACGCCCAAATTTTAGTACTATTACCAATTTTTTCAGTTTCAACAATAGATGTACTATGTATAAAAATTTTATTCATTTTAAACTTTTTTAAGTATTTGTTCTACCCAATATTCATAATCAATCATTTCTTTACTATTGTTTTTAACTTTATTCATTTCTGATTTAATTAAATCAATATTTTTTAAATCATTAGGGTTTGACAAAAAAACTATAGGTAAAAATTTGTAAATTGCGTTATAAATTGCTTGATAACTTTTGAAATCTCCAACACATACAGGGATTCTATCCAAGTATAAAGTTTCGTAGGTTCTAATACATTCTAACCCATTTCCTGTAGGAGAAACAACGGCTAAATGTTCTTTAATTTTTTTAACATAATCTCTATACGATAATCCTGTTTCAAATATTATATTTTCAGAATCTATACAAATTTTACTAATTAAACTTCTGTATTGAAAATTAGTATAAATGTCGAAATTTGCGTATAATCTGTCTATATATGTTTCAGGTTCTACAGATTTCTCACCCAATAAAAAAGGTAATTTTTCAAATATACCGTTATTAATCATTCCATGACCAACTCTTTTTGGTTCAATTGAGTTTTCAACACCGATTGGTATTGGTGTTACAATATTATTATAAACTGTTGAATTTGTTGCAAAAATATGTTTTACATTATCTGGTTTATATTTGAATTTGTTTTCAGTGAATGGTAAATCACCATTCATTATTAACATTACAACATTATGTGGTAATGAAGATACACGTTTGAATTCGTCAATTACATGGTCAATTTTACAGAAAACAATTCTTTCATCGTCATGTAATTCTGAAAATTTATTCATTTGTATTAAGTTTTTCATTTTTCTCTATAAAATATGGGATTTTATTAAAAAGAGTGTCAAGATAGTCTTTATGTTCACTATATGGTCTAACAGAATGACACTCTATGTAAAAGTTTGTTTTTAGTAAAATATCGTCATATGGTATTTCCATATTTCTATAACAATCAATTCGTCTTTTTAAAAAATCATTAGATTTACTTAATGCGGATATTCTTTTTTTATATTTGTATTTCATTAATGTTCTACAACTATATGCCTCATCCATACCCCACTTATCACCCCACATTGTTGTTATATTTGAATTTTCTAATTTGAGAATTTCTTCTTCGAAAGTTTCTTCAAAATCATAAATGTCCCAAAAAGTAGAACCTTTTGCAATGTGATATGCTGACGGACTAAAACCGTTTTCATACCAGGTATATTTTGATTTACCTTCTAATTTATATTGGTCATCAATTAACATTACATAATTTTCATCAGGTACGTTTGAAATAACATCTTTTAAAAAATAAGTTCCCAAAGGAATTTGGTCGATACCCATTATCGCACAAACATCGTCCTCAAAAAATTTTGTAAAATAAAATAAACCCCAAGTATATTGCCAAGGTTTAATATTAGGAATTGGTGATTGTAAAATAATCTCACCATATTCGGTTGATAAATTAATCTCATCTAATTCTTCTTGGGTCCCAAAAAAAATTAACGTTGGTTTTATTCCAAATTTCTCTTTGTAGGTAAAAGAAAGTTGGTTCCAAAAATCGTAATACATTGGATTTTTGTTTGATGCTAATATAACTCTATCTACTTTCATATTTAATTTACATTTGTTCTGTGGCTACCATGAAAGTAAGATATTTCTTTATCTTCATAGTAATGTTTTTCATCAATTAAAGTTGTTAAAATAACCCCCCATATTGGTAAATCACCCCATCTATTACTGTATATTCCATGTGAGTTATCAACATCGGTTAAAAAATTATAAACTAAATCATTTTTCAAAAAATATTCAACATCAACAATCATTACATTTGTATAAGGACAAGTGATATCTTTAAATGGTTTATATGGTTCAAATTTTTCGATTTTTAGAAAATTGTTCCAAAGTTTTTCTAACCCTACAATAACGTAAGGTTTGTCTTGTTCTTGAAACATTGGTGATGAGAAATAAATTTCTTCATTTTTCATTTTTTCTAAGATTGTTTCATTAAATTTTGTTATAAAACAATCTTCATCAATTCTAATAATGTATTTGTATTCTGACAGATAATCCATAAAATCCATAGACCAAAAATGACACATATGTTTGTACCCTAATGGAAAAGCCATTGACTGTGGTGTTGGTGGACATAAACTTCTGTTTATTTTATTTTTGGAGTCGTCAAAAGCGGTCTGGGGTTGAGTGGTTTTAATATCAACAAAAATTAAATTAAGTTCAGGTGAATTTTCACTAATAAAAGATTGGTGGTCTTTACCAATATTTCCTTCATGAAATAAAATAACATCGAATTTATCTTTGGTTTTTAAAATAATATTATCATAAATAAATTTATTTCTTTGAATCAAAGATTGATATCCATTAGTATGTTGATACCCTCTAATTAAAGCAACAATAGCATTTTTATTATCCATCAATGTTTAATCCATTATATTTGTGGTTAGTTTATTAATAGTGTTTTCAGTATCCACATAATGTCCTTGTGTTTTATGTGAATCCATTTGATAATGTTTTAAAAATCCATTGGTGAGAACTAATCTTTTGTTTTTCATAGATGCAAAAATCGTAATTGACCTTTCATGAAGGTGACCTGCATTTGGGTCAACTTTTATTTCATCAATCATTGGTGACATCCAATTCATATATTGGTCAAATATGTTCTTTCTAAATGTAGTATTTGATGTTGATGACCAATATCCCATTTTACCTTGTTGTATTACATCCATTAATACTTTTTGTATATCGATTCGGTATGTTTTACGAATTGACTTGAATAAAGTTTCAATAAAAGGTGGATGTTGAATAAACATTGGGTGAGGAGCCGGAAACGGAATGTAACCAATCATATCTTGTTTATCATATAACATTTTGGAAATGTTTGGTAAAAAATCAGGGACATAATTTATATCATACTCAAATAAATTAACATATTCGGTATCGATTAATTTATGTTTCCATAATGTGTACCAACCACTGAATGATGTTAATTTTGGATAATCTTCTAAATGACCCTCATAATTACGAGATATGATTATATTTGACAGATTCTCAACTTTATCAATAGGTTTATCACCCAAAAATACGTATGTGTAATTATTAAACCCTTTAAACTTACCATTTTCTTCAAATAACATAATTAAGTCTTGGTCATGAACAAAAATAAAAGTCTTAAGAGTTTTATCAGGAATTGTAATATCTAATGGTAAGTTATTTTCAAACTTTTTGGAAAATTCAATTCTATTTTCTTCCCATTTTTCATTAGTTTGTCCAATCGAAAGGTGAGTCACTCTAATATCGGTACAAACACCAATTTTTACACCTTTGAGGTAATTTTGTATTGAAAATGTCACATCATAAAAATGAAATCCTTTTACTGTTTCATCGAAGTTCTTTTTAATTCTTTGTTTGTGAACGGCAAAAAATAAACCATCAACCATCAATGTAGGTTCAAGTTTATTACCAATATCTTTGGAATACTTAGATTCCCATTTTTTACCTTCATGTTCGTGGTTTACAATACCATACATAGTTGGTTGTACTTCCCACCACATACCAGACTTTGGCATATATTTAGAACCAGCCAACCCAACAATTCCATATTCAGGGTTTTTTTCAAAGTGGTTTTTTATTTTATAAAGCCACCCGTGGGTTTCAAATTTTAAGTCATCATGACAAAGAACAACAATATCGTGTTCGGATTGTTCTATTATTTTATTATAAACTTGAGACAAAGAATATTCGCCATTATTTTCTATAGGAATAATTTGAATATTTTTACTACCACAACTTTTTTCTAACTGTGTAATGTAATTTTCATCTAATTTTCTTGTACTGAAACCAATTGTAATCATATTCCTGTAGAACCAAAACCGTTATCACCTCTGTCTTTTCCGTTTATTTCAGAAACTTCTTTTGTTTCAATCCATCGACCATTTACTACAGGACAAATACATGCTTGAGCAATTTTTTGTCCCTTTTCAATATATAATGTGGTCTGTGTTGAGTTGTATAAAATTACCTTGACTTCACCATTATATCCTGAGTCAACAGTACCGGGTGTGTTTAAAACAGTTAGACCTTGCTTCAAAGCCAAACCGCTTTTTGGTCTAACTTGCATTTCATAACCATCTTTAATATTGAACTTTAAACCTGTACCAACTAACATTCTTGAAAGGGGTGGAACACCACAACCTTCGGTTGCGTGTAAGTCAAAACCAGAATCGGTTGGATAATTGTATTTTGGTTCAACAGCGTCAGGATGACATTTCATAAATGTTAACAACAACTTTGGTTGTTTGTCTTCGAACGCTTTTTCTAACTCCTTCAAGTTATAACCGTTGATTTCTTCAATATCAATTTCATCTTGTTTACCTGACAATTCGTCTTGGAATTGTTTTAATATTTGTTGGAGCTCGTCTCTCAACAAATCCATTTCATCGTTTTCACTCATATTATTCTAATTCTTTTAATTTTTTAATTATATCTATCAAGACCATAACGTCTCTTTCACAGTACTCAACAATCAAATCTAATTGATTATAATCATAATACGCCTCATGAACTCTATTACCTGTCACTTCACCTTCTTTGGGTGATTTTACACCCATTGCTGCACACATAAGTTCCAATGAAGACAGAGCGAAATTATTACCCATCTTCCATACATCCATAGTATCAATTGCTTTAATTTCCCAAGGTTTTGTATCAAATGATGGTAACAATGGTGATGGTTTTATACCATTAATAACCATTCGTTTGTTCAAAACAGGAATGTCAAAGTTTTTAATGTTATGTCCACACAACCAAAAATCTAATTTAAAAACTTTGGTTAATAATGTGTTGATACCCAATAAAACTTTTTTTTCATCGTCACCCGAGAACGTTTGAGCGTGTGTCTTTCCATCGGGACCAACAAAGGCAAAACTAGCACAAACTATTTTTGAAAACTCAGGAACAAGAGCCGCACGGTTTACAAAAACTTGACTGTGGTCCAAACCTAAATCTTCAGGAAATCTTTTTTGAAACCAATCAAAATAATTGTGAAACTGTTTTGTAAGCGCCGGATGGTTTTTTTCAAGACCATCATAGTCTTTATACAAACCAACAGTTTCAATGTCAAAAAATAATAATTTAGTTAATGGTACTTGTATCATACAATTGATTTATAAAATTCAGCTCTATTTTTTGTTACAATATTCAAATCATAATGTTTCATTACGTGCTCATGTAGTCGCTCACCCATTTCAGTCGCCCAATTTGGATTTTCAATTAGTTTTTTTGCGTATTTAAACCAATCACTATGATTTCTACTTTCATCAACTAATAATGAATTTCCATCAACAAAGTTACCATGATTTAATGAATGTTTCAAGTCAATTGTGTAAGGACCTAAATTACTCGCAATTAAACATTTTTTATGAAATCCTGCTTCAATAACTTTAAGTTGTGATTTAACCCTATTGAAGATATGATTCTTTAAAGGTGCCAACGAAATGTCAAATTTATTATAATTTTTAGCATATATATTTACAGGTCTAGTCCAAACTCTACGATAAAATTCATCCGCAAATCTAGAATCATCTTCTTCTTTAAATTTTTCGAGGAAGGCCCTGTATTCAAATGTAATCAACTTGTATTTATCCGTAAAAATATTCTCAAATTGATACCAAACAGTTTCGTGAGGTTTGATATCACGTTTGGTTTGTTCTTTTGTTTGAGCATTAATTTCTGTTACCGTACCACGAATGTCAAATCCACACAAATAAACTTGTGATTTTTCTTTGTAAGGTCCCATTCTTTGAAACAAATCCTCAAGAATTAATAGGTCGTGTAAATGTGATGAACCACCTAACCATCCAAATCTTAATTTATCTGATGGTTCATTTTGTGCAATAAATTGGGGTTCTTTAGGGTTTAATGCGTTAGGAAAAATAACAACATTTTTGTTGTATTTTTTTATTTCGTCAGCAAAAATTGTTGTAGTTGTAATTACATATTTTGCGACTTTTATATTTTCTATAATTTTTTCGTGAATTTTATTAACTTTTATTAAATCATGAATCGGATGTTCTTTTGTTGGTAACCAATAATCGTCTAAATCCATTATTGTGATAATTCCCATAGAATTTAAATAAGTAATAAAACCTTGAGATTGGTCGTAGTTACCTCCAATAGTACGGTGAAAATGAACAATTTGATAGTTCTTCCAAAAATTATCATCATTTGTTGGCGGTTCATAATTTATATCCACATGAAAATCATCAGGATATAAGTTTTGTAAAAATGTATGGGGGTCAATAGAACGAAACTTTCCAACTCCTGTTCTGTCTGATGGTAGGACGAGTACTTTAATTTTTGACATAATAAACTTTTACTAAAGTATAGTAAGTTTATTAGACAAAAAAAAGTATTATTTCATTTTTTTAATTTTTGTAACAACTCCTTCAAAGACGTGTTGACCAACTCTGAAACTAATTTGTTCTTTAGTCTTACTAGTACTTTCAGCAACTAATCCTTTTTCAGTTAAAACCTCGGTAATTGTATCTTTAATAATTAATTTTAATAAACTATAGTCAATTCCACTTGAAGTTTGTGGTTGTTGTATCTGAGGTTGTCTTATATTTTTTGTTTCATTGACATTACCACGAGCATCCGTTTTCATTAAACGAGCTGCGGCCTCAACTAAATCATCAGATAGTGTTGGACCACCGAAACCCATATTTGGTTGTTCTATTGGGTGTTCCATCATTAATTGTTTGATTTCATTTGGTAATTTAGAATTCAAGATTTTGTCTCTTGTTGGTATTTCAGAATTTTGTGCTTTTGGTGTTGATGAATATTGTGATTCGCCCAAAAAATCTTGAGGTATGTTATACATTGCTGGTGGAGCAGTATAATTTTCCAACATTGGTGTTGATGTATTTATAGCATTTCCACGAGGAACCTCATTATGTTTATCCATAATTTTTTTGGCAACTACCAATTTTTGCATTAAGTCGTTATTCATATTAAACAGTTTGTGTTGGGAATTTAGCGATTAGTATAACTTGTGTCATACTTCTATCACCATTAAAGTTATATCCTGGTTTGGGTTCAGTAAAGACTTCTCTTGTAGGTTTATAGTTTACAATTTTATCGACTCTAAATAATCTCCAAGATGGTAGTGGTTGTTCTCCTTTATAAGCTGTGTGAGATGCACCTGTTCTGTCCCACGCACGCAGTACTAAGTTACCGGCTTTAGAACGACCAAGTGCTACAGGTTCGATTTCTCTCAAACCTTTACCGCCAGGTTCATCACCCTCATAATATATTGATACTACTTGTCGTTGCTCAATTGATTTTTTGATATCATCAATTGAAGCACCTTCGGTAATCAAACTTTTTATGGCGGAAAGTAATTTCATTAAAAATCAGGATATGTTTTATCCGCGTTATAAGGGTTGAATTTTATATTGTTTTTTCTCTCAAAGATATCAACAGATGTTCCTGCTTTATCATTGAAAATATCCAAGAATATACCGGTTCCTCTACCTAAATCATCACCATCAGCTAAAGCATCAGGGTTTGTATCTGAGTATTGGTTTCCAGCCTCATTATAATCGTTTTTAACGATATTTTTTTTTCTTTCCACGTCAGCAATAACAGTTAATCTGTTGTTTTCTGTTTGTGTCGTATCAATTGGAATTTGTTGCATAGTTTATAGTAGTTTAATCATTATTTCATTTATCCTTTTAAGGCTCTCAGTTACTTGTAAATCGTATTTTTCTATTGATGATTTATTTGCAGTATCTTGTGAAAGGTTCAAATTTACATTTGGGTCAGGTACATCATTTCTATCCATTTGCATACCCGTGTTATTTCTAATTTGTTGTGATGTTGATAAAGATTGTCTGGCACCTGACAATATAGAATTTACAAAATCTTTCATTTTATTTTCACCATTCAAAATAAAAGGGGCGTCTTGAGGATTACCAGTATAGGTATCAAAAAAATTTTTAATTCTTTTTAATTCAGCATACCCAATATTATTAGTTGTTTGTAATCGTCTATTTCTATTATACCCTTCAACATTACTATCGGCATTTTTAACTTTGGCAAAACAAACTTGCATATGTTTTTGCATATGTTGTGGAAATTGCCAAACTTTACCGTAGAGTTCTTTATTCATCTTTCATCAATTTAATAATATCTGTTTTACTCAATCCTTCTTTTTCACCCATTTTTTTAAGTGCTTTAAGATTTTTCATAAATATTTTAGATGTTTTTAACTCTTTTGATTGTACATCAGAATCTTTACTTTTTTTTGTCAAAATATCTTCTAATACTTTAATCATTTTTTCACGTTCTAAAGTAAGAATTCTCATGTCAGAGCCTTTTTTCTTTTTCTTATCAAACTTTGGGTCCTTACCAAATTCTAACGCTCTTCCTTTAGGGTCTTCAACACCCATATCATTCAAAACTTCTATGGTTTCATTTGGTGGTAAATCTTTAGTTTCTTCATAACCAAAAGCTTTAGACATATCTTCTTCCCTTTGAAGACTTTCTCCATAGTAAACTCTATATCCACGTGTAAGAGGGTTTCCAGCTTGTCTTGTTGAGAATATGGTTTGGTCCATAGTCTTGGTTGGAGATAGTGTAGGGTCATGAATTGGTATTTTAGAATTATTCAAAGTACCATCGAAATCAATTAACTCATCAATTTCTTCTTTTTCAGGAGAAATTTTCTTTATAATTTTTTTCAAGTCAGACTTAGAAAATTTTTTCTTAGACTGTAACACTTTTTCTACAACCAATTTAATATTTTTTTCCTCACTCAATGGTAATGAAATAACATCATCGGAATTTCTAGCCTCATTCAAGGAATTCCCATTTGAATAATACACATCAATTCTGGTTTCTCTTTTTTTCAAAAAGAAATATGTATTTTCTGAATAATACTCTCTTCCAAACTCAATCATTTTAGTTTTTTTACTATAAATACTGCGTCAAAGGTATTTATCTAATATGGCATATCAGAACATTAACCAATATGTTTATAATAAATGGTATTTACAACCTCTTCCACAGGTTGAAGACCTTTCATTATCTAATGATGAACGTGAGTATAATGAAGAAGTTGTATTCTCGCCTCTTATTATTGGTTCTAACAATGGTAACGTTTTACCTGTTAAAATGGATTTGAATAGTTCGGGTACAAGTCAACAATATATTTTAGAATATGGTGAGTATGTTCCTGAAAATATTCTTATTTCGGAAAATTATTACAATGACTTACAATTAGATTTAAGTTGTTTTTCATCTAAAACTATTTGTGATATTGGTTTGACAGGCACTGATAATGGTTTAGTTACACAAATGACCGGTGAAACCATTACATATACTAATGGACTACTACCTAATATTGATAAATTTGATAGAAAAAAATTTGATAGACGTTTAAAGTTTCACCAAGTGACTGGTTATACATGGAATCCAAATCATAGATTTTCGGGTGTGACTGCTGGTACAATGTATGAAGTTGTTTCTTACAATGCAACCAATGTTGGAATTTATCACGAATTATATGGTGGATTCTACCAAGGATTCTATGAATTGTTTGGTTATGATTATCAAATTTTACCTGAAAGATACCCGAAGGGTTGGACTGTTGAAATGACGCTCAAGCCGAGATTTACAAACGAATTTGTTCCTCAATCAGGGCAAACAACATTAAATGAATATTACCCAAACAATTCAGGTATATTCTTTTACATCGGTACCCGAGCCGAGAATAAATATTGGCACCACGCAAACGGTATGAATTCCGGTTATACCGCTTATACTCGTGTGACCGAAACTTTGACAGGTGAAACCACTTGTATGTGTACCGATTTAAATCCTGGTTACACATCATCATCCACAACATATTTTAATATGTCGCAGGTGAGTGGTATATTATTGATAAATCCAAATTTATCGTGGGACACTGGTGACGAAATATTAGTTTATCACGATTTTGAGAATTATGTATTAGGTACAGTAACTGGATATACAGCGTCGACTGGTTATATTGGATTTACTGTAACCGAAAGAGTTCACCCCACAGAATTTAAATTTTGGTTAATTGATAAACCAAACTTTTTGGAATACAATGTATCAAATTGTTATAGTGTCTACCCACCAACAGGAACAACGAACTATCATTACACAAACACACCGTGTTGTACGGGACCCCAAGATTGGGTTGATGATTTGAATACTTGGTACGACTCAATGTCAAACGCGTTAGCAATTAGATTTAGTGGTGACCCACACAATCCAAAGATTTGTGTAAGAACTTTGACCTTCACAGGTGATTGTATTTTCACAGGAGCATGTGAAACCTTGGGAAGAGAATCCGTAACAGGTTATTCAATCAATAATTATTGTTCTACCAAAGGAATTTATGATGATTGTAGCGGAACCACATATGACCAACAAGAACATTGGGTATTAATAGATGCCGTATTTGAAAGATATACATGGTTTGATAAATGTGATTTAGTCTATCGTGGTGGATTGGGTGTAATTACATCAATTCCATACACAGCGTCTACAGACCAAAATTCAGTATCGTTGATTTCACCACCAATAACACATTATCAATTAATACCGCCAGTAATTGAATTAGTTGAATTAAATAACAATTGGTTACTAGAAAAAGATTACCGTAAAGGTAAATTCAAAATTTATGTAAATGGAAAACATTTCACAACATTCGATAATGTTGAAGAAATAATTCCTCGTGGATTGTATGGTCCAAAGGAAACACAAGTTGGTGTACCATTTAATATATCTTGGGGTGGAGGAACACAAGGATTACATGAAAATTTGGTATTCAGTGCTATGCCAACAAGTTTCATAAATCAATATATTCAGGACCCAGAATTATTTCCACCAAACATATTGAGTGGAACAACTTTGAGTGCTTTGACAACCAATATTTTATTGGAACAAAATTTTGGTGGAACATTTGATGGTGGGATATCGATGTTTAATATGTATGTAAAACCTCTTTCAGTTCCTGAAATTCAACACAACGCAAGAGTACTAAAAAATAGGTATAAACTTTTAAACCCTTATTGTAAAGATTGTAATGTCAATGTAGATGGGGACTTCTATTACGAATATATTTATTAAGGATGGCTTGTGGTATTTTTGTTTCGAGTGTTAAATTTTCAGGACAAACATGTCAAGTAACTTTTTTAGAAGAAGGTACAAATCAAACTTATGTTTTGGGTAACGAAACAATTCCATTTACTTTTTTTCCTGAGGACGGAACACCACAAGGAACATATTTTATCTATTTCTCAGGGACTGACACAACGTATCCTTTAGTTGTAAGTGGGGATTGTCCTACACCTACACCTACACTAACATCAACAAATACTCCAACACCAACTGTTACAACTGGTCTCACACCAACAGCAACTGAGACACCCACATTGACTCCAACTCCGACAGTTACTAAAACTTCAGGAATTTATAATGCCGTGTTTACAAGTGGAAGTACCATTTACAATTCATGTTATTCTAATAATACGGTAACATTGTATTTCAGTACCCCATTCTACACACCAGGTCAATTTGTTTATTTAAACTCAAGTCTTACCACGTTTGCACCTTCGGGTTATTACACCAATTCAGGAATTGTCTATTTTTATAATGGTTTTAGTTTTATTAGTCAAGGTGCTTGTCCATCACTAACACCTACAAGTACATTAACACCAACACCTACAGTGACAATTGGTTTGACACCAACTGCGACTGAAACAAATACACCTACACCAACAGTAACACCAACTAATACCGTAACACCAACTGTAACGGCATCCAACACTCCAACGACCACCGAAACACCTACTAATACGGTAACCCCGACTGTGACGGCTAGTGTAACACCAAGTAATACCGCAACAAGCACACAAACACCAACAGTTACACCAACTTACACTTCAACACCGACTAAAACAATGACACCAACACCATCACCAACAAAAGATTATATTGGGTGTCAAAGTTATCGATTAGCAAATGACTCAACAGGTGGAAATGTTATATACTCATACATCAACTGTGATGGTGATTTAATCACAGGTAATGTATTAACACCTAACCCTGACATTTTTTTATGTGCGAGAAAAAATAGTGTGGTGAGAACTGGTGGTGTAAACTCCCTAATTATTAGTGATTTGGGTATCTGTCCCACTCCAACACCAACAAACACTCCTACCAACACAATAACACCAACAAACAATTAACCCATTTGTAGAACAATTTATTTAACAACACTATTTATTGTGATATGGCTTGTTTCAAATCAACTATCACCAACAATTTATCGCAAATTAGTGTTTATCAATATAACAGATGTAGTGACGCTGCGTTCATTTCTAACGTAGAGTTAAGACCAAATCAAACAGTCGATGTTTGGTATATTGATGATAGTTTACAAACAGCTTTTCAATCTCAATTTATATCACCACCAATAGGATGGCCACCAGTGTCAACATTATTTACATGTTCAAATGTTACGATTAGAAATAACAATAGTTATAGAATTGCGGTTTCATTTAGAGATTGTTGTTCAAATTTAATTAATGTTCAAATTAATCCAAGAACTACATTTTCACCGGCTTATTGTATTAGTGACGGGTTTAAAATATCAGGCGCCACTGGAAATAGTGTCATTTCAAAAAGACCTTGTAGTGTCATTACACCACCTTGTACTCCAACACCATCACCAGAACCCGCATTGACCAGAACACCAACACCATCTGTTACATCCTCACCAACAGTTACCCCTTCAGTCACCACAACTAAAACACCAACGTCAACAGTTACGCCTTCTGTGACACCTTCAGTGACACCTTCAGTGACACCTTCGGTAACACCTGATGTGACACCTTCAGTAACTCCTTCATCCACACCTGGAGTCACTCCATCAGTTACACCTTCGGTTACAATTTCAGTTACACCTTCGGTTACACCTTCGGTTACACCTGAAGTAACACCAACACCAACTGAGACTGAAACATCCACACCAACACCGACTTATACGACAACACCAACACCAACTCCGACCAATCCTTGTAATTGTAAAACATACGAATTTAATTTATCTTTTACTGATGTTCAAGCTGCTACAGGAAATACAATCAACAACGGTTATGTGTATGTTGATTTCCCTATTTGTGAAAAGAGTTGTGGTGGCGCAAGTCAATATTGGTCAACTTCATCTTTGTTGGCAACGATGAATTCAGGTCAAACATACACATTCCAATGGTGTATGCCTATGACAGGTAGTACGTACATAGGACCTGGTAATACAAGAAATGTACCTTGGTCCGACTTGTATTTATACCAGGACAATTTGAAAATAACGGGATTAACGGCATCAACCGTTACAGAAACAAGCCAATGTTGTAATGCAGGTGTTTCTTCGTTCTCATCTAAAACATCATCCTATTTATTGAGACAAACATCGGGAACACCTCCAGGGCCACCAACGGGTTACGGTGATTTAGTCTTCTTTAACGATGTTGTTACCAATGAAGTAGATTCATTAACAGGATTCTCAATGAATAACTTTGATGTTGTTTCGGGTGATACTAATGGAGATACTTGTCAGTCTTTGTCAGGTTTAACAATATATGGTGGTCAAATTGCGTTCACACAAGACGGAAATACCGCAATCTTCAGTGGAAGTTCATCTTCTTATCAAACTAATTTAACAGGATTCACAGGTAGTAGTTTGACATTGGTACAATCTGCGAGCACAACATTCAGTTCAGCAAGCACGGTCTTCGTATCATATCTCGAAAACGGAAATCCATTCAAAGGAGCGACTGGTCTAACAGATGTTAATTCTTGTACATTATGGGTTAATCCAGCAAACAGAATTGATGTTTTCAGAAATATTGCTGGTGAGATTATTATTGACGTCACACGATTATATTATGATGTTAATTTAAGTATACCAATCTCAAATACCTACGTGTCAGATGGTTTCACTTCATATCTAACTGACGGAATTGGTTTAATTACAAATACTTCGTCCTGTCCATAAGGTTTTTGAATCTTATAGTATTTATTATACATAATGGTTCAATTTAATTGGAAAGGGACTTGGTTACCTAATTTACCGTATAATGAAAATGTTGTTGTTGAATACAACAATGTTAATTATATTTCTAACCAATTTGTCCCACCAACTGATATTACACCATATTATGATACACTTCATTGGGATGAAATGTTGGTTATTTTTAACACTCCAACACCCACACCGTCTGTAACGCCTGAAGTGACTGTCACACCAACACCATCGGTTACACCAACAGTTACACCTACAGTAACAATTACACCTTCACACACCTCTATTTAATTTTTTATATTATATCCTATTAACTTTTTGAATTCTTTAATTAGTTTTGGTAAAAACTAGTTTCATGAAAATATTCGTTCAAATTGCCTCTTACCGTGACCCACAGTTGGTCCACACAATCAAAAACATGATTGAAAATGCAAAGAAACCAAAAAATTTACGATTTGGTATTGCAAGACAATTTCATCCCGAAGACGGATTCGATGATTTATCAGAGTATGATAAAGATAAAAGATTCAAAATTATTAATATTCCATACCAAGAATCAAAAGGTGTTTGTTGGGCAAGAAACCTAACTCAACAACTTTATGATAATGAAGAATATACACTTCAAATTGATTCTCACATGAGGTTTGCACCAAATTGGGATGACGAGATGATTAAGATGATTAAACAACTCCAAAAGAAAGGTCATGAAAAACCATTACTTACAGGATATGTTTCATCATTTGACCCCGACAATGACCCTCAAGGTAGAATGCAAGAACCATGGAGAATGGCGTTTGACAGATTTATTCCCGAAGGTGCGGTATTCTTTTTACCTGAAACAATACCAAATTGGCTGAGCTTAACAGAACCTGTTACATCTCGTTTCTATTCAGCTCACTATTGTTTCACTTTGGGACAATTCTCAAAGGAAGTACAACACAATCCTGAATACTATTTCCACGGTGAAGAAATATCAATTGCCGCTCGTGCTTATACTTGGGGTTATGATTTGTTTCACCCACACAAAGTTTTGATTTGGCACGAATATACCCGTAAAGGTAGAACAAAACAATGGGATGACGATAAATCTTGGGGTGAGAAAAACAAACATTCACATTTCACAAACAGAAAGTTGTTTGGTATGGATGGTGAACAACAAGAAGGACATGATGGTCCGTATGGTTTTGGTCCCGTTAGAACGTTAAGAGATTATGAGAAATACTCAGGTTTGTTATTTGAAAAACGTGCGGTACAACAATATACTTTGGATAAGAATTACCCACCAAACCCATATAATTTTGAATCTGAAGAAGAGTGGAAGAAAAACTTTGCTCAAGTATTCAAACATTGTATTGATATTGGATTTTCTCAAGTACCTGAAAAAGATTATGATTTTTGGGTGGTTGCCTTTCACGGAGAAAATGATGAAACACTTTATAGAAAAGATGCTGACATCAATGAGATTAATAGAATGTTAAATGACCCCGATGGATATTGTAAAGTATGGAGAGAATTCCAAACGGAGCATAAACCAAAGTATTGGGTTGTTTGGCCCCACTCTGTGTCAAAAGACTGGTGTGAAAGAATTACGGGAAACTTATGATAAATATGAATTCAAAAATTTTTGTGAAACACCATTTAGGGATGGGTGACAACATTGTTCATAACGGAATGGTTAGAAAAATTGCTGAAGATAATCCAAATAGTCAAATATATTTGGCGGCTAAACATCATAATCATAAAAATGTGGTTTACATGTTTAGGGACAATCCAAGAATAACAGTGTTAAGTGTTGCCGATGATGCAGGTATGAACTATGAAATTATGACTGGTGGTTTCCATAAAGTAATATCATCACATTTTGGTGATGGTAATCCGTATCATTATGAGACTTATTTTGACGATGCGTTTTACATGTTAGTTGGTATGGAACCACTAATCAAAAAAAAATATTTTTATATTGAACGCGATGTTGAGATGGAAAATAAAGTTTTTGATGAATTAATAACAAGTAAGGGTATTACTGATTATTTATTTGTTCATGAAAAACCCGAATTAAATGTTAGATTAAGTCGAGAAAGAATGGAACAGGGATTACCAATAATAACCGCCGACCCAAAATTTGGTATGTTTGAGTTACTGAAGGTTATCGAAAATGCTAAGAGTGTTAACATAATCAGTAGTTCTTTTTTGAGTTTGATGATGTGTAATAAACTGAACCAAAACGTTGTTGCTCATATGTATTGTGATAGACCTTGTATTGCACCATACATCAAAAAACACGATATAGAGGTCTTACTATAATTTTATGTTATCTAAAAAAACACTACAACACACAGATTTACCATCTTTGATTGAGTTGGATGAATTCATTAAGTCAAACATTAATGGTGTAAAAACATTTAGGTACTACACTAAAAGACCTTACACGATAATAAAAAATCACATTTATACGTGTTTATATTATCTTGATAATATTTGTGTAGGGTATGGACACTTAGACTGTGAAGACGAAAAAACATGGTTGGGAATAATAGTTTCCGATAATGAAGTTGGAAAAAAAATTGGTGACCAAATAATGGATGATTTAATACTTAATTCCAAAAATGATATTCATTTATCCGTAGATATTAGTAATAATTCTGCGGTTTACTTATACAAGAAAAAAGGGTTTGAAATTATAGAAAAAAAAATAAATTATTATATAATGAAATTAAAAAAATAAAATTATGGCAGATACATTAGGAAACGTAATTGATAAATTAGTCACTGTTGACATGAAAATGTGGGATAATCAAGAATTATTATATGACATCAGAAGAATGAGTTTTGATGAGTATAAAGAAAAATATTTCAATGATGAACAAGGAGCTAATTTACTTTGGGAAACATTAAAAAAAGCGTGTGATTTAAACGTGCAAAGAAACCAATTAATCAATGAAGTGGATTCTAAAATTATTGAGATTATTGAAGCAAAATTAAATGGTGAAGATTTGGATAACGGTAAATTTTTACAAAGAGCACACAAAACCTATTAAAAATTTTATTTGTTATCTACAATGTCAATAACTTACAAATATAGTTTAGAAAACATCGGAATAGGTGATTTAACATTTTTTTGTGGAGAAATGCTATTGAGATTAACTAAAGAAGATTTTTTGGAAATCAAAATAAATGAATTTACATTATCAACTTATAGAAATAACAGTGAGTCATATAAAAAGTTTTGTGTCGATTATATTAAATACATTTTAAGTGATTATAACGTGACTGAGTGTCAATCAGAAACTGATAGAGTTTGGGAAATAAACTATGATTACATTGGTCGAATGTTAAGTGAACCTGAAATCAAAGATGTATTTAGAAAAAAATTCTTGTCAGGGACAGTAAATGATGATTACAAAGGACATCTTATTTTATTTACCAAAGTGAGAGCGTATGCTGAAACTGATTTTAAAAACTTTTCGGGTAAATTTTTTGAGCTCTTAAATTCACTGGATACAAAGATAATACTTATCGGTGAGAAGAGAGTAAATTATTCAGGTGAATACGCTATATTAGGTAAAAATAAAGTTTATTCACTATACGATGAATACATTAAAAGTATCTTCCCACATAAACTAATAGACTTAACGAATGATGATTATTCACCAAATAACATATCATTACAAAATATTATAAACGATTTAACATTGATAGGTAATTCTAAAAGAATGATTATGGTAGGTTGCGGTGGGTTTTTCTGTACTTCATTATTTACAGACAAGTTATTATCCATAAATGAAAACACGATTTATTCTCAATTCCGTGTCGAATCAAACAAACAAGTTTTCAACGACATTAATCTTTTTTTAACCGCAATACAAAATGTATAAATTCTACGGACAATCAGAACAAGACAAATTTTTATTTGAAAGATATTTTATGGATAAAAAAAATGGTATCTCAGTTGAGTGTGGTGCGTTTGATGGTGTTATGGAGTCATCAACGTTTTTTTTTGAGGAGACTATGGGTTGGACTTGTATCAACATTGAAGCTTCCCCACCAATTTTTAATATGTTAAAAACTAATAGAAAAAATTCATTAAATTTTAATTTTGGATTGGGAAATGAAGAAACAACATTAACTTTCAAACACGCCATACATCCATATCATGGAGAAAAATTTGGTAACGGTTCTTTCAAACACAAACAACAACATGAACACTTACTAAATCATGAAGGGTGTAAATTCGAGGAGTATAATGTAGTTTCTAAAAGATACGACAACATAATTGATGACTTAATGGATGAAAAATTTCCAAATGGTATTATTGATTTGTTTGTTTTAGATGTTGAAGGATATGAAATGGAGGCATTGGAGGGGATGATGAATTCAAAATTTTTACCACAGGTTTTATGTGTAGAATATCCTCACGTTGGTTTAGACCAAATAAAAATATTTTTAGAAAATTTAAATTATAAATTTGATTTAACTAAAGACAACAACGCTTATTTTATAAAATTATGATACCAATTTATCAACCATATTTTGACAAAAAAAATTTAGAATATGCTCACAAAGCAATTGATTCCGGTTGGGTATCATCTCAGGGTGAGTATTTAGATTTATCAAAAAATAGATTAAAAGAATTACTTGGGTGTAAACGACTAATATTAACTAATAATGGAACTACCGCAACACACCTATTGGCGTTAGCGTTAAAATACAAACATCCTCAGATTACTAAAATTATAGTACCGAATAATGTTTATGTAGCCGCGTGGAATTCATTTTTATTTGATAAAAATTACGAATTAATACCTATTGATTCGGACTTAGATACTTGGAATTTTGACATCTCAAAAATCAAACCTTTAATTGATGAGAACACGGCAATATTAGTAGTTCACAATATTGGTAATGTTGTAAATGTACCTAAATTAAATTTGGAATTTCCAAATACAATTATTTTGGAAGACAATTGTGAGGGTTTTTTAGGTAAATATGATGGTAAGTTTACAGGTACTGAATCATTCGCATCGTCTATTTCTTTTTTCGGTAATAAAACAATTACTTCAGGTGAGGGTGGTGCGTTTATAACTAACGATGATGATGTGTTCGAATACATTAATCAAATTAAATCTCAAGGACAATCAAATGAAAAATTTATACACGATGTCTTGGGGTATAATTACAGAATGACCAATATACAAGCGGCAATTTTGTATGGACAATTAGAATCTTTGAGTGAAATCAAAGAAAAAAAACATAGAATTTTTGACCGATATAAATCAATTTTCAATAATATTGATGAAATATCATTTCAAAAAATTGATGAGGGTACCCAACATTCTGAATGGATGTTTGGATTAAGATTTAATAAATTTACATTACAACAGAAAAAAGATTTAGAATTACATTTATTTCAAGTTGGAATTGATACAAGACCAATGTTTTATGAGATGAAAAAACATCAATACATTTCACATATTCCTAATTATGATAATAATTCAGTTAAATTGAATGAACAGTGTATTATACTTCCTTCATACCCACAATTAACCGATAGTCAAGTAGATTTTATCGGTAATAAAATATTAAAATATTTAAAAAAATGAAAATAAAATTATTTGATGAAAATTTAATTGGACAACCAGGTTTGTCAAGGTATATTGACCCTAAAACTAATTGGGAACGTGAGCCTGAAATTTATGATGTTGGAATTTATGTTGATAGGATGTGTTTTTTATCACCAAGAGACGAGTCAAAAATAAATTGTGCTTGGTTGATTGAACCTCCAATTATTAATGGTGAAAACTATATCAATATTGTTAAGAATAAAGAAAATTTCAAATACATTTTTACACACCACAAAAATGTATTACCACAAGCCGAAAACGCAGTGTATATTCCACATGGTGGTACTTGGATGAGGGAAGAAGATATTAATATTCATGACAAATCTAAGATGGTTAGTTGTATTTTTTCTTGGAAGAATTGGAATCCGTATCATAGAATGAGATTCCGTGTCTATGATAGATTGAAAAACGATAACAGAGTTGATTTTTATGGTTCTGGTTGTGAAAAACCAATCGAGTATAAGATTGAAGCACTTAAAGATTATATGTTTTCTATAGTAATTGAAAATAGTATAGAATCTGATTACTTCACTGAAAAAATATTAGACTGTTTCTTGTCAGGTACAATTCCTATTTATGTCGGTTCAAAAACAACTTCACATTATTTTGATGAAAACGGTATCATTTATTTTGAAGGGGATGAGGACTTACCGGCAATTTTAGAAAAACTGAACACAGAATTATATGTGTCTAAATTAGAATCTATTAAGAAAAACTTCGAGTTGGCAAAACAATATATGTTTCCAGAACAATTAATCCAAAATTTTTTAAACGAAAATGTATAATAATATAGTCATAACAGGTGCAAACAGTCCTTACTTTGAATCATTATTAACGCTGATAAGTAGTATACATAAAGATAGTTTTGATTTTGTAGATATGATTGTGGTTTACGATTTTGGATTGGACCACACTGAAATCAATAAGTTAAAATCATTAAAAAAAGTAATGATTGTTAATATCATTAAAGATTTCCAAATCTATGATGGGATATCCTCAACAAAAACAAAATGCCATTTCTTAAAAATGTATACTTTGTTTCACTCTATGACTTTATCTAAAAACGTTTTATGGTTGGATGCGGGTGCTTGTGCTTTGAGAAGTTTAAAACCTATTTTTAACATTATTGAACATGATGATATTTTTTTAGTTGGAGATATTCATTTGAATAAAAACTACACACACAAAAGATGTATTGGGGTGATGAACGCCACTGAAAAAGAATTAATGGATAAACAACTTTGGTCTGGATTAGTCGGATTCAAAAGTGATGGCAAGTATAAACATATTATAACTGAAGGTTGGGATTATTCTCAAATTGAAGGGTGTATTGATGGTTTTGAAGATAATCATAGACATGACCAAAGTGTTTTATCAATTTTATCATCAAGGTACGATTGTCCAACCCAAGATATTGATATGTTTGGATATTGGACCGATGTAAATAGAAACCTCGAAAAGGCCATCGAATTAAACTCTGTCATTTTTGCTCATAGACGTGGATATAACAATAAAGGAGATTTGAAATATGAAAATTAATTTTAACGAAATACCGAAATTTGTAATCAACTTGGAAAGAAGAAAAGACAGGTTAGAAACTGTAACAAAAGAATTTGACTACATGGGTTGGACCTTTGAAAGGTTTGATGCAATCGATACAAATAGTTACGAAGGGTGTGCGTATTCTCACCAAGCAATTGCTAAAATAATATTAGAAAGAGGATATGAACACGCCATGGTTTTTGAAGATGACATATTTTTCATGCCATATGCGAAGAAGTTAATTCCAATGATTGAGGAAGAATTGAGTAATAATGAATGGTATTTTTTTCACTTTGCACCATCAATTCACAGACCTCTGAATAAATTTTCAGAAAATTTAGTAGATTTAACCACTTTACCACCAAAAGACCCAATTAAACATAGGGGTATTTTTGGTACTTCTGGTTTTATTTTAACCAAAAAAGCGTGTGAATATATTGTCAAATGGAATACAAATGAAATTATAGAAAATAGTCACATTCAAGTCCCAATTGATGAGTATTTGGATAGGGGTGTATACCCAAACATACAATCTTTTTCAGCTAAATTACCTTTAGTTGTTCAAAAAAGAGATTATTCTGATATAAATAAAACTTACGATTCAAACCATTATGTAATGACGTATAATTGGAACGTCTATTTTCCCGATAAATTAGAAGGAATGTATTTGGATTATGATAAATGTTTAGAATTACGGAACACAAATGAAAGTTAAAATAATGACAAGTATTTATTCAGACCTTTATGGTTCTGAATTAGGTGGAAGACAGGGTAGAAAAGACCATTATCGTTTTAGTTTATTATCTTTGTTGAAGATGTCACAAGCAGATTTTATCTGTTACACTTCTGATAGAGAATTAGATGACTTAAAAGAATTTTTTTATAAAAATCATAATGTATCAGAAGATAGATTAAAATTTGTATTATTTGATTTATCACAAAATGAATATTCGGAATTAATTAATAGTGTCAAAAATTTCGATGCAATTAAAACGTCTGATAGATGTTACGATATTCAATACTCAAAATTTTCTTGGTTCAAAAACGAGGATAAAAGTTATGATTATTATTTTTGGTTTGACGCTGGTTTATCACACACAGGATTGATTCCTAACAAGTATTTGTCAGCACTAGGATACCGAGGTTATTATGAATCTACATTATTTAACGATAAGTTTTTGACTAATTTAATTGACTACTCCGATAATAAGTTTGTGATTGTTGCAAAAGAAAACTCAAGAAACTTTTGGGAGGGTACTGTTGACCACAAGTTTTATACGACATACGACAATAGTGTTCATATAATTGGTGGTTTTTTTGGTGGTAGAACCGAATTGTGGGACAAGGTAGTTAATCAGTTTGATGACTACGTAAGATTGATATTACCAATACAAAATAAATTATTTTATGAAGAACATTATATGTCTTTGATGTATCAAAACCATAAAGATTGGTTTAAACCATTAAACTTTGACATATGGTGGCACGAAGACAACCACAAAGAAGGTTCGAAAGAGTTTTTTGAACAGAATAAAAGTTTTTACAAAATATTAGAAGAATTAAATGTCTAAATTAACATTGGTAACGGGACTTTGGAACATTAAACGAGATGAACTTGGTGAAGGTTGGTCTCGTTCATTCCAACATTATTTGGATAAGTTTGAACAACTACTCAAGGTTGAAAATCCAATGATAATATTTGGTGATTCTGATTTGGAATCATTTGTTTTTGAAAGACGAGACAAAAGTAATACAATGTTTGTTAGTCGTAGTCAAGATTGGTTCAAAAATGAGTTCTATGATAAAATACAAAACATTAGAAACAATCCTGATTGGTACGGTCAAGCCGGTTGGTTATCACAATCAACACAAGCAAAATTAGAAATGTATAACCCTTTGGTAATGTCAAAGGTTTTCTTATTGAATGACGCAAAAATCATGGACCCATTCGATTCTGAGCTGATGTTTTGGATTGATGCTGGTTTGACAAATACGGTTCATCCAGGTTATTTTACTCACGATAAAGTTTTAGATAAATTACCAAATCACATAAATAAATTTTCGTTTGTTTGTTTCCCTTATCAAGCCGAGAATGAAATTCACGGATTTAATTTCAATGAAATTAATAAAATTGTGGGTGAAAAAGTTGATATGGTTGCTCGTGGTGGTTTCTTTGGTGGACCAAAACACAGTATTGGTGACATCAATGGGGTTTATTATAATTTGTTATCATCGACATTATCCCGTGGACTAATGGGAACTGAAGAATCAATATTTTCAATCATGTGTTATAAACACTCTGATATAGTTGATTATTTTGAAATTGAGTCTAATGGTCTATTCGGTAAGTTTTTTGAGGATTTAAAAAACGATACTGTTGAAAGAAAAAACAAACAAGGTTTTGTACCAATTAACGATGATTTGAATCCTGATAACGCTGCCTTATATGTTATCACATTTAATAGTCCAAAACAATTCGAAACCCTGATTGAGTCAATGATTCAATACGACAGAAATTTTATTGACAAACCAAAAAAATTCTTATTAGATAACTCATCCGATTTATCAACTACTGAAAGATATTTGGAGATTTGTGAACAATTTGGTTTTGAACACATTAAGAAAGATAATTTGGGTATATGTGGTGGTCGACAGTGGATTGCCGAACATGCCGAAGAAAATAGTTTTGATTTTTATTTCTTTTTTGAAGATGACATGTTTTTTTACCCCAAAAAAGGTGATGTTTGTAGAAACGGATTTAATAGATACGTACCCGATTTATATAGTAACACAATAGATATCACAAAAAAGAACCATTTTGACTTTTTGAAGTTTAATTATAGTGAGTTCTATGGTGATAACGGTACACAATGGTCTTGGTACAACGTTCCTCAGAACTTTAGAATCGAACATTGGCCTGAAAAACCCAATTTACCTGTTCATGGTCAGGACCCAAATGCCCCAAGAACCAAATTTAAACACGTAAGAACATATAATGGTATTCCATTTGTTTCAGGTGAGATTTATTACTGTAATTGGCCACAAGTTGTGACCCGTCATGGTAATAAAAAAATGTTTTTGGAAACAACGTGGGCTCACCCGTTCGAACAGACATGGATGAGTTTTATTTTCCAAGAAACAATCAAGGGAAAAATCAATCCAGGACTACTATTAATGACCCCCACTGAACACGATAGGTTTGAATTTTATGATGGTTCATTAAGAAAAGAATCTTGATGGTATTTATTAGTAAAAACAAATGGATTTTTACATCAAGAAAAATGCGACATTACCGCTTCTAAAGATGCAAGTGGTTAAGGATGGTAGAAGTGAATACCAACAATTTATGGATTCATTAGAGACCGCCACAATCACATTTACGATGATTAATAACGCTACGGGTATCCCCAAGATTGTTGCAAAACCAGCATACATCGTAGAATTACTTAATCTTGATGTAAACGCATTACCCGAATATTATGTATATTTCAGATTCACCGAAAGAGATACTAACCAAGTTGGTCAGTTTTCGGGTGAGTTTTTAATTCATAATGAGCAAGGGGATTTGGTATTACCGTTAAGAGAAGAACTTAACATCTACATTCAGGAAAGTTTCATTATTAAATCACCCTGTTGTTGACCTGACCAAATCTAATCAGTATATTTATTAGTAATGAGTAAGACAAACTCCGTATTTCACGGAAGATAATAGGTCACTCGGCTAATCTTATATACAATGATAACTAACGAAGAAATTAAGTCGTTCTTAGAGGGTAATGACCCCGAACAATTCATAGTCGCCATCGAGTTTGACTATGTAACCAACTCAATTTACAAAATCAAAGAAATTCCTGGTAAGGGGAAATCAATCCAAAAAGACCATTTTATACCATTTGCTTGGGTCGGTGACCTAAGAGGTCTGAACTTTTATCAAGGTTCAAAAGCCCTTCAAAAAGAAGCAATGTCAAAACACAAGATTGTTATTGACAAATTAGAGACACACGGGAACGAAAGATTAGAGAAGGGTTTGACCTTCATGGTTAAATCACTTGCTGGTTATCGTGAGTTAGTTCAGTTTTTTCGTGATGGTGGAATCGACCCGTGGGGTGAAAAATCAAAAGAGTTGTTTTTAATGTTACCACCCGTAGAACAATATCTGATTCAAAAAGAAAAACGACTATTCAAAGGATATGAAGAATACAACGACATAACCCGATTTGTATTTGACTTAGAAACGACCTCACTTGAACCAAAGGATGGTCGTATATTTATGATTGGAATGAAAACAAACAAAGGGTTCCACGAGGTGATTGAATGTGCCACGGAGGAAACTGAAAAGTTAGGTTTGATTAAGTTTTTTGACACAATTAACGAACTTAAACCATCTATTATCGGTGGGTATAACTCTTTTAACTTTGACTGGTTGTGGATTTTTGAACGAGCTAAAGCACTTGGATTGGACATTAGAAAGATATCCAAGTCACTTAATGCTGAACGACCTATCTCACAGAAAGAACAAATGTTGAAGCTTGCCAATGAGGTAGAAAAGTACCCACAAACATCTATGTGGGGGTATAACATCATTGATATCTTACACTCAGTTCGTAGAGCCCAAGCGATTAACTCAAACATTAAGTCAGCGGGTTTGAAATACATAACCCAATACTTAGAGATTGAAGATGAAGACCGTGTATACATTGACCACACAGAAATCGGTCCTATGTATGCCAAAAAGGAAGATTATTGGTTAAATATTAAAAACGGTAAGTATAAGAAAGCGGACAATCCCCAATTCAATGACTTAGATGTTCGTTTTCCTGGTACATATATCAAAACTACAGGAGACAAAATTGTAGAACAGTATCTTGATGATGACTTAGATGAAACCCTACGTGTGGATGACGAGTTTAACCAAGGTTCGTTCCTTTTGGCTTCGTTGGTTCCCACAACTTATGAACGAGTAAGTACGATGGGTACGGCAACTTTGTGGAAGATGATTATGTTAGCTTGGTCTTACAAGTACAACTTGGCAATACCTGAAAAGCAAGGTAAGACAGATTTTGTTGGTGGTCTTTCTCGTTTGATTAAAGTTGGTTATTCAACAAACGTATTGAAATTGGACTTTAGTTCACTTTATCCATCTATTCAGTTGGTTCACGATGTATTCCCCGAGTGTGATGTCATGGGAGCGATGAAAGGATTATTAGGATTCTTTAGAAGTTCTCGTATTATGTACAAACAGTTAGCCGAGGAGTTTGAAAAGAGTGACCCTAAGAAGTCGAAATCTTATGACCGTAAACAGTTACCGATTAAGATTTTCATTAACTCGATGTTCGGTGCGTTATCGGCACCACAAGTATTCCATTGGGGTGATATGTACATGGGGGAACAGATTACTTGTACGGGTAGACAATACTTGCGTCAGATGATTGGTTTCTTTATGAAACGTGGATATGAACCATTGGTAATGGACACGGACGGTGTGAACTTCTCGTCACCTTCAGATGTTCACGAACGTAAGTATGTAGGTCGTGGGTTGAATTGGAAGGTTGTGAAAGGAAAAGAATACACAGGTGCCGCGGCTGATATTGCCGAATACAATGACATATTCATGAGAGGTGAGATGGCTTTGGATAATGATGGTGTTTGGCCATCATGTATTAATTTGGCTCGTAAGAACTACGCTTTGATGACCGATAAAGGTAAAATCAAATTGGTTGGTAACACCATCAAGTCAAAAAAACTACCTGGCTACATTGAGGAGTTTTTGGATAAAGGAATTAAGATGTTGTTAAATGGTCAGGGTAAAGAATTCATTGAGTACTATTACGAATATCTTCAAAAAATTTACGACCAACAAATCCCATTGGCTAAAATTGCTCAAAGGGCCAAAGTTAAACAAAGTTTGAAAGACTATCAGTTCAGATGTACTCAAACAACCAAGGCCGGTTCATTAATGTCTCGTCAAGCACATATGGAATTGGCAATACACAATAAGTTGGCGGTGAATCTTGGTGATGTTATTCTTTATGTAAATAATGGAACCAAAGCGTCTCACGGTGATGTTCAGAAAGTTAACAAATTAAAGAGTGGTTGGAGAGAAGATGATTTACGATATTACCAAGAAAATTACGGTAAAAATCCAACAGATACAATTGAATCTATGATTAGAATTAATTGTTATATGTTAAATCTTTCTGACTTGGAAGATAATCCTAATATGACAGGTGAGTACAATGTACCAAGAGCAATATCTACCTTTAACAAACGTATTGACCCATTATTGGTTGTGTTCAAAGATGAAGTTAGGGAAGCGTTGATTGTTGAAAAACCTGAAGACAGAGGCATATTCACAACCGCACAATGTCAGTTGATAAATGGACATCCATTAGGGGAAGGTGACCAAGATGATTTGAATGATGTATTAACTATTTCGGAACAAGAAATGATATATTGGGGTAAACGTGGTTTGGAACCATTCTACATTTATGAAAATGCTGAAGAAGGTTGGGAAAATCAAATCACAGGATTACCAAATCTTCAAACCGTCTGAAGATAGGATATACCAACTCTTGTTAATGAAAACAAATTCAACACAAGACCCCTTATCCAAAGCGATTTCGTCCCACTCCTCATCGATAGTGTTAATGTCAGGTAAAATCAAAACACTGGTCATTGCTTTGATTTTAACTCTATCGGTTGTTAAGGAGTTAAGTTTTAATCTACAGGATGGAATACCTGTTATGATGATGGCGTATTCACCGTTTGTTGTGTATTCAGGTTCTGATACAACACAATAGTCTGAAGTTTTTATTTTGTGACCATTAATGATTTTTTCGCAAGGGATTGATTTGATTATTGACATATTATACTACTGTAATTGGTATCGGCATTGCTCTAAACTTTAACTGCTTGTTTAAGTTTTCCGCAATCAATGCCTCTTTTTCCATTTGTTTTTCAGGACGAAGACGTTCTAATCTTTCTTTTAATTCTGTAACTAACATCGTCTTTTCATCTTTTGACTCGGTAGCCAAAGATGTGTAATCCATTTGGAGTTCACTGTCGGGGGTTTTTAAATTACCACTAAACTTACCTCTAACTCTTGCTAAAGTTTCCTTACAATAGGCGGTAAACCATCTTCTAACCCACTGTTGTGCTGGGTCATTTAAATCTTGCCAATTAAGTGCGTCTAATGGTATATCTGATGGGAGTTTAACAATATCAGGATTGTCTTTCAAACATTGGTCACGGTCAGCATCGGTTGTATCGTAATACCAATACCAAACTCTACCTCTCATTAATTCATTGTTACCAAAGTCAAATTTACCACCAGGTGTATTATATAACATGATGGCTCTTTTACCGTTTGGTAATGCAGTCACACGATAACTTACATCAGGTTGAATGATTCTTCTTTTTATGTTTACGTCTTGCATACGTGCAATTGCATCATAAGAAGAGAACATGAAGTATCCTCCACCACCCCAACCAGGTTGAGCATATCCACCAGCACCACCAATACCTGGTCCACCGAACGCCCCAAATGACCAAGGGTCAAAAAGGAGATTGTTTTGTTCTGCGGGTGAATACCAAAGTAATTCATTAATCTCACGACCTGCAGGTATTTCATAAATTTGAACATTCGCTTCTAATTCAAAGTAATCTTTTTTTAGAACCCAAGGACCTGAATTTTGAAGACCAACAATTTTAGAATAAGCGTAAGTGTATTGAGTTTCCCAATCTAAAGTTCTTCTAACTAAAGCGTTTGCCACGGATTGTGTTGCCAAATCCATTCCATAAAGACTTGTCCATTGGGTTTCAATCAACCAATCATAAACATATTGTGTATAATCACCGATGGATAATTCTAATAATGAATCCATCTGTTCCATATCCAATTCAACTGCTCTCAAAGGAGCACCTAATTGATTTAGGATACGATTATAAAGTCTGGTTCTTTCTGGTTCTGCAATAACTGCCATAGTTTTTTATTAATAAATATCAATCAATTACAATTGATACAATTTAGAGTCTGCAGGGAAAAAATACACACCCTGATGGATTTTGGAATTTTTGTTGTTAAAAATGACTATGGGTCCAAGATTTTTCTTAAAAATCATTAAGTCTGTTTGGTATTTTTTAACATTTGCGGTTCCGTCTATTTTATATTTGTCATCAATACGAGTGATATGACTAAAAGGTTTAATTTGTCCTGAATATACTTTTCCGTCAATGGTTATTTTTATATCAACACCTTTTAACATATCTTCTTGTGAACCAAGTTCTCCAATTAATTCAACATTATCATCGCCAAATTCTTTTTTCAATCTTTCGAAGACAGCATTTTCAGTTTCACCACCTTTTTTTGATGATGCCCCCATAACACTCATTATTGTTTTTAACGTCTCTGACTCAGTACCGAACACTCTAAATTTTACACCATTTAAAACTTTAATCATATAAGCCATTTCAAGTATTTGTTCTTCGGGTGTTTTGTCTTTAAAGTTGATTAAAGGTTTATCTGTTTTTGATAAAAATTTATTCAAATCCTTTTTAATTACACAGAACGCACTGTAATTTGTGTTCAAATAATTTATTACTGACCTACCAGAATCTTCCAAGTTATATATTCCTGACATAGAACCTTTTGAGTATTCGTCTTTGTTGTAGTATCTATCAGAAAAAACCTCTTTCAATATTTGCATTATTGAATTTTTATATAAAGCCAACGCATCCCTATTTTGATTGAATAGTTGTTTGGATTCCATTCTATCAGCTGACGAACATGGTTCACTTCTAACGGACTCAGTCAAAAATTCTTTAACTTGTTCACTTTCTTTTACAGTTTTATCAAGTTGTTTTTGTAATACATCTTCAACATAATTCCAATTTACCACTTTCCAAAAATTCTTGATATACTCTTCTCTCCTATTTCTGTATCTGAGATAATAAGCATGTTCCCACAAGTCTAAACCTAACAATGGATAACCACCTTGTTCTACAACGTCCATCAGTGGGTTGTCTTGATTTGGTGTTGTCATAATTTTTAGGGTACCTCTTTTGGATAGTACTAACCAACACCAACCAGAACCAAATCTGTCTTTTGCCTGTCCATCAAATTTTTTCTTGAATGCTGCAAACGAACCAAAGTTTTGATTAATCTTTTTCAAGATGACACCTTTTGGTGTCATTGGTTTTGGTGACAACATTTTCCAAAACAACTGGTGGTTGAATGCACCACCTGCTTGGTTTCTGATGAATTTGTTAAATCTCTCGATTGTTTTGATAATTTCTTCTAATGATAATTCACCATATTCTTTTTCATCTAACGCGGCATTTAACTTATCAACATAACCTTTGTAATGTTTGTTGTAGTGTACGTTCATCGTCTCGGGGTCAATGAACTGTTTAAGTGCAGAATACGAATAAGGTAATTTTTCTACACTGATTTTTTTGGCTTCTTCGACAACTTTCCTTTGTTTGGCCTCTTGTTGTCTTTTTTGTTCTTTTTTCTCTAATTGTTCTTCCAAAACTTCTATTCTGTTCTTAAGATTCTTCATAAATTCGGCTTTTGTTTTTATTAACTATAAATAAGCCGAACTTTCATTATCTTCTCATTTCGTTGATTAAATTCATAATTTCTTCAACAGAGTCCATTGAATTTGCGTTGTCACCCATGATTGTTTCAAAGATATTTTTCTTCTTTTTGAGTATGTCATAGATAATTCCTTCAACGGTGTTGTCAAAAATTGGGTAATAAACCAACACGTTATTTTTTTGTCCGTAACGGTAACTACGGTCTTCGGCTTGTGAGTGGTCTGATGGTAAAAATGACAAGTCATTCATCACAACAGCTTCTGCGGCAGTCAATGTGATACCGACACCAGCTGCTTTTATGTTACCAACGAATATTGTAACATTTTCCTCATTCTGAAAACGGTCAACAGACACCTGTCTTTCTTTTTGAGACATTTGTCCATCCAATCTAACGGCACTCTTTCCGAAATGTTGTAAAATCATTTCCAAACTTTTTGTGAAGTTGGTAAACACAATAACCTTCTTACCTTGTTCAATAATATTTTCACAAAGTTCAATGGTTGCTTTGGTTTTTTCTTCGGCAATCACCTGTCTAACCTTTGTTAATTTGGTAAATTGAAGTGTTAATGAGTCCGACTCGCCACTTTTATCGTACCAATCGTAGTACTCACCCATAAGTTCTTCGTATTCTTTTGATTTTAATCTCAAATAAACGGGTGTGATAATTTTTTCAGGTAAATCCAAAACATTTTCTTTCAATCTACGTAAAACAAGTGGCGATGTTCGGTCTCTCAACTCCTCTAAGTTAGACGCACCACTCACATTCCAAATTTTACGTCTTCCCGCTTGAAATTGAAAACCATTACAATACCTTTTGACGTATGCCATCCAATTCTGTGCAACAGGGGAGTCAATTAAGTTTAGTAAGTTGAAATAGTTAATTGGTCTTGATGTGATTGGAGTACCTGTTAATAACCAAACACGTTCAACTTTTCTTCCAATGTCATTAATTAATTTTGTTCTTTGGGCTTGAGCATTTTGTACGTAGTGAGCTTCATCAATAATCACCAAATCAAACTTTGAATTCACAATTGTTGACTCGGATTTCTTTTTATCCTCATGAAAGTTTTTAATAATGTCATAATTGATGATGACAAAATCAGCATCCTCCCATTTCTTACCTTCAATAATACTTGTTGTTCTGTTTGAATAGTTCTCAATCTCTCGTTGCCAGTTAATCTTCAAAGAAGCGGGACAAATGATTAATATCTTCTTAGCCCCTGTCTCTAATGCCGCAATAATCGTAGAGGTTGTCTTACCCAAACCCATATCGTCAGCCAAAATAAATTTTTTATTTTCAACTAACTTTTGGACAGCTTCTTTTTGGTGTTCCAATGGTGGACGATGAGAATACTTTTCATAATCAATCACAACGTTCTCAACTTTATTGTTTTTAATCAAAGCCACTTTGGGTAACCAAAAGTCGTGGAGTTCCTGACTATCAAAGAATTTACCCCAAATATGGTAAGATGTATCTTTCTCAACCAAAAGTTTTTCAACATAAACTTGTGTTGCGATTTTGGTAAATAATTTTTCGTCTGAAATTTTTTTGGAAAAATATTCGTCCAATTCAACCCATTTCTTGGCGACCTTTGGTACCGTGTTAATGTAGTTTACGATGTATTCGGCTTGGGCTCGTGTCGGGTAAAACTTTTTATTTTCAATTTGTTTACGTCTCAAACGCATAATGTAGTTGTTGGCACCTGTATAGGTTTCCAACAGGTCGAGAGCCCTTCTTTCCAAGACTGACACATTACTTATGTTCTCAACATTTTCCAATCTTGTAAAAGATAATAAAAAACAAAGTATTTATCAATATGGCACAAAAATTAGTTCCAATTACAAGATTAGGTAAATTTTTTGGTAGTGAAGATTTCGACTTAGATATATCTATGGGCCGTGAATGGCTTGGTGGTGATATGAATTTTAATATTGTTTTATATAAAGTTGATAGAAACAAAACAATACAAGATGCTGTTTACGGTGAAGTGTTAAAAGATGGTATTCAATTTTTACCCCCTGTATCAATTAATGCTTATGTTAAACTTGAAGAAGCAACGGAACAATTTTTGGGACAAAGTAAAATTATTCAGAACGAACCGGGTCTATTAAGATTTGCAGTATACAAACAAGAATTGTTAGATTTACAAACTAATATTGAATTGGGTGACTACATTGGGTATTGGATTACTGAATCTCAAGTTAGATACTACTCAATTATTGATGCGGGTGTGCCTGAATATGACAATAAACATACCTATGGTGGATATAAGGCTTTCTATTTTTCTTATACAGCAACACCTGTTAGTGAAAACGAATTCAGAGGAATATAATGAAACTTCTTATAACCGAATCACAATTCGATAATTTATTTTTAGGTAAAAAAGTGATGGTGTATTACAACTTACACAAACACACTTTTTCAGTATCATATGACAATAAAGTTGTTATGCATGCTGACTACCTAAAATTAGGTGATGTTGAATTTAGAGTTAGAAAAGGTGGTAAAGAAAAAGTCCGTTCTGAAAAAACAAAAAATGTACACGCCTTTGTTATTGGTAAATTGTTGGAGTATTGTGAATACCCTTGTTATAACATTCCAAATCCACCTTTGGATAAAATTGTTACATATAACCCATACAAACACGATTCATTTGTTTATAAAAATAATGAAGAGCCTGTTTATCATGCAAACGAAGTTGATATGATAAATTCACAAAATAAACTATTTGTAGTTAAAGAATAATGGCCTATCCCAAAAAAGTTATACCAACAATAAATCTTACTCCCGAAAAAATACTTTTTGAGAGAAGAGAACAATTGCTTAGTTACATAACTGAGGACGGAACTTATTTGCCAAAACAATTATTACACCCCGAATTAGATAGGGGGTTTTTGGATTTTGTTAAAGAAGATTTAAAAACAGTTGTTTCGGGTAAAATTGTTCCAATGGTTGACCTTATTATTACAACTCAGAACTGGGCACAATTTACCGAGACTTGGGATTTTAATGATTTAAACGGCAATCCGAGTCCACCATTTATTACTGTCGTCCGTCAACCTGAGGTAAAGTATGGTAGTAATCCCGCGTTGCTTTGGAATATTCCTAATAGAAAAGAGTTTTATTATGCTGCGGTTCCAACTTGGAACGGAAATATCAAAGGTATGGACATTTATAAAATTCCACAACCTGTCCCTGTTGATATTACTTATAATGTAAAAATTATTTGTAACAGAATGAGAGAACTAAATGAGTTTAATAAAATTATTTTACAAACATTCGCATCTCGACAAGCCTACAGACAAATTGAGGGTCACTTCATTCCAATCATAATGAACAACATTTCTGATGAGTCAGTTGTTGAAATACAAAAAAGAAGATTTTACATCCAAAATTATGAATTTACAATGTTAGGGTTTTTGTTGGACCCTGATGAATTTGAAGTATCACCTGCGGTATCACGAGTTTTCAATTCTTTTGAAGTAGTTGCCGGTGTTGGTGGACGTAAAAGAAAAAAATATCCTGAAAACTCATCGACTTTCGAATATGTTTTGAATTTTTCCACTACCGAAACTTCTAAGGATATTATTGCCGATTATACTGGAAATTTTACATTAGTAAGTAATGACAACATACTTAGTGAAGGTGGTTATGAAGTTTATATTAAACCGCAGGGTTCTGATGATTTTGATTTTTATGGTACTGATGTTTCTCTCATTCAGGTAAACACAAACGATACTTTAAGGTTTGTTATCACCAAAGTGATTTCGGGTGAAATTGCTTCTTTAACATATAGAGTTGTTTTAGAACCACCAGCGGTTCCATTTATTTAATCTTCCCCATAGATATCTTTTTTTTCAGAACATTTTTCTTTAATTAAGTTTTCAAGAAACTTATACATTTTAATTCCCTTTTTATCACAGTATGTTTTAAGAATTCTGTGTGAGTCTATTGATATCTTAAGATTTTTAATTTTCTTTTCCATAGGTAGAATAAAGGCAGAAAATAATCTGCCCATTTTATAAATAGATATCAGAAAGTAAAGTTTTTCTAAAAATACTGAATATTTATGTTATAAATAAATCATGAAGAATATTAAATAAAATGGCAGTAGCAAATAAAGTTTTCGTTTCTCCAGGTGTTTACACATCAGAATATGACTTAAGTTTTGTAGCTCAAAGTGTTGGTGTAACAACTTTGGGTATTGTGGGTGAGACACAAACAGGTCCAGCATTTGAACCTATTTTTATCACAAACTACAGTGACTTTGAATCTTATTTCGGTGGTACCATCCCTGAAAAATTCATAAATACACAAATTCCAAAGTACGAATTAGCGTACATTGCTAAATCTTATCTACAACAATCCAACCAATTGTTTGTTACAAGGATTTTGGGTCTATCGGGTTACGATGCGGGTCCATCATGGTCTTTAACAACAATTGCCAACGTTGATGGCACAACTGTTGGTTTGGAAGGTACTGAAACACCATTTACGGTGAACTTTACTGGTACAACAGGTTCAACTACAATGGGTTTCTTAACATCATTCCCAACTTACATTCAAAACAATTTGGATACACCATTTACTCAGTTTGATGGTAGTACAAGTACTTTGAGAACACAAATAAATGCTCAATTATATGCAATATTACTTAATAACACTCTTTCTGGTACATCGGCTTATTACTATGGTACCATTGCAACTGATGAATATGACAACATATCTCCAACATATACCGCAGAAACTAACGTATATCAAGTTTCAGGTTTAAGTGAAAGTGTTGCTGATTACACAGCGTCAGTTGATGATACTTGGTATTATGCAAACTTTAATATTTCTTCAGGTAATGATTATACAGGATATTCTTGGTACAGTGTGGTTACTACATTAACTGGTTCTTCAGGAACATATTCGGGAACTGTATCAGGTACAGTTTACAATTACACAGGTACCGCGTTTTCACAATATAATAATTTAGTTGCGGCAACCCTTCGTTCAAGAGGTGTTGCAAACTATGTTAACGATAACGGTCCTGTTTATACAGTATCAGGATTAACAAGTGTTATAGTTGATGATTCAGGAACTTATTCAGCAATCACTCAAAACCCATTTGCAAGTTTTGCAATTTCAGGTCAAACAGCGGCTGGTAATAATTTTAGTTTCCAAACATCTCTTAGTCAGACTGACGCAAATTATATATCTAAGGTGTTTGGTCAATCAAATTTTGGTAAAATAAGAACTGAGGTTCCATTGTTTGTGGAGGAAACTTTCCCGAACTTGTTAAATTACGCTTACAATAAAGGATACATCAGGGGTTTAAATAGTAGTTTGATTGCATTACCAGGATTACGTTATTCAAGTACTACTGACACCATTGCGGATTATTTAGTTAAATATCAAGCGGCGGAATCACCTTGGGTTGTTTCACAATTACGTGGTAGTTCAGTTCAAAGATTATTTAAAATTATTTCAGTTTGTGATGGAAATTCAGCTAACACACAAATTAAGATTTCTATCGCAAACATATCATATACAAACGGTTCGTTTGATTTGTTGGTTCGTGATTTCTTTGATACCGATTCAAATCCAGTTGTTATAGAAAAGTATACCAATTGTACTTTAGACCCGGCGAACAATAGTTATATTGCGGTTAAGGTTGGTACAAGTAACGGTGAGTACGCTTTGACTTCTAAATACATCATGTTAGAAATGAATGAAGATGCGACTCCTGATTCATTACCATGTGGTTTCGAAGGATTTGAAATTAGAGAATATGCAACAGCAACACCTCCGTTCCCAGTATATAAAACATCTTATAACTATCCAGGTGAAGTCATTTTCAATCCACCATTTGGTAATACGGCTGGTCAAGACAATACAACACAAAGTGCTGGTGATAGAACAAGAACATCTTACTTAGGTATTTCTTCTCAAGTAGGTTATGACCCTGACTTCTACATGTTCAAAGGTGTTCAAAAACCAACTGACCTTTGTATTGAAGACCCAGCAGAACCTTGGGCTTACAAGACTAAAGGTTTCCACATGGATTCAGGAGCAACAGTTGTATCTATTGTTGTGGGACCAACATCTGGAACACCAGAATTCTTTGTGGGAGACGCTTCATTCCAAACTGACCCTGAAAGTCCAACAAATCCTTATTACACAATTCAGTCAAGAAAATTCACTTTCTTGGTACAAAAAGGATTTGATGGTTGGAACATCTATAATGAAAGTAGAACAAATACCGATAGATTCCAATTAGGAGGCGCTGGTTATCAAAAAGGTGCATGTGCAACGACAAGATATCCAAACGCAACTGGTTGGGGAGCTTTTAAACCAATAACTCTTGGTGAGTTTACGGATTATGCAAATACCGACTACTACGCTTACTTGTTAGGTATCAATACATTTGCAAACCCCGAAGCGACTACAATTAACGTATTCGCAACTCCGGGTATTGATTATGTTAATAACTCAAACTTGGTAGAAGATGCGATTTCAATGATTACATTTGATAGAGCTGATTCTATCTACGTTTGTACAACACCGGATTGTAATGTTTTTATACCAACACAAACAGATAATTTTATCTATCCTACTGAGGCGGTTGATAACTTGGTTAATACAGGTATTGACTCTAACTATACAGCAACTTACTACCCTTGGATTTTGGTTAGAGATACTGTCAACAACACACAAATTTACATCCCACCAACAAATGAGGTATGTAGAAACTTAGCATTGACTGACAACGTATCGTTCCCGTGGTTCGCAACTGCGGGTTATACGAGAGGTCTAGTAAACGCTATTAAAGCTCGTAAGAAACTTACTCAATCTGATAGAGATACTTTGTACCAAGGTAGAATTAATCCTATCGCAACATTCTCTGATGTTGGAACAGTAATTTTTGGAAATAAAACTTTACAAATCGCAGACTCAGCTCTTAACAGAATTAACGTAAGAAGGTTGTTATTGCAAGCTCGTAAATTAATTTCAGCGGTCGCTGTCAGATTATTGTTTGAACAAAACGATTCAAGAGTTAGGCAAGATTTCTTAGACGCTGTAAATCCTATATTGGATGCTATCAGAAGAGACAGAGGTCTTTACGACTTTAGAGTGACGGTTAGTAACAACCCAGAAGATTTAGATAAAAACCAAATGGTTGGTAAAATTTATTTGAAACCAACAAAGTCTTTGGAATTTATTGATATCGAATTCTTCATCACTCCAACAGGAGCATCGTTTGAAAATATTTAATACTAATGTTGAAAAACAAAAAAAATATCCCAGTGTCATCATTACTTGAAGGTTTCGATGACGCTGGTTCGCCAGATTTAAAATATTATGCATTTGATTGGGACGACAATTTAATGTATATGCCGACAAAAATAATCCTACAAGACGATAAAGGTAATGAGGTACAAATGTCGACAGAAGATTACGCTAAATACAGACATGATATTGGTGTAAATGATTTTGATTATAAGGGTCATAAAATTGTTGGTTATGCAAACGAACCCTACAGAAATTTCAGAAAGGCGGGTGACAAACAATTTAAAATCGATTCAATGAAAGCAAAACCAGGTCCGGCTTGGTCTGATTTTATAGAGGCGGTTAATAATGGTTCCATCTTTTCAATCATTACAGCAAGAGGTCACCACCCCGACACAATTAAAGATTCAATTTATAATTTAATAATTTCCAACCATAACGGGATTAATAAAGATTTATTAGTTAAGAATCTTAGGAAATACCGAGATTTGGCAGGTATGGAGGATAAAACTGATATGGATTTGATTAGGGACTATCTCGAATTAAACAAATATTACCCTGTAAGTTTTTACGACCCAACAGGTACTGCCAACCCCGAGCAACTAAAAGTAGAGGCAATGAGAGAGTTTATATCTTTTGTAAAAACACAAGCAAATATTTTAGGAAAAAATTTATTTGTAAAAAATGATATAGGTAATAAGTTTATACCCACTATTGGTTTTTCAGATGATGACCTTAAAAATGTAGAAGCTATGAAGAAACATTTAGATGATGAACCAATATTAAAGACTTATTATACTGGTAAAGGAACTAAAACTAGATTCTAAGGAATGATAAATTTTGAAAAAACAAAGTAAATACAAAAATTTTCCAGATGGATGTATTTATAACTAAATAAAAAGTAATAAAAAAAACAAAAAATAATATACCATGGCTGATTTATTGATGAAAATGCCGGTTCCTTACGAACCAAAAAGAGCTAACCGATTTATATTGAGTTTTGACCCAACATTGGGTATTAACGAATGGTTTGTTGAATCAACAGGAAGACCATCAATTGATATCAACCCTGTTGAAATTCAATTTTTGAACACATCTACTTTTGTAGCTGGTAGATTCAAATGGAATCCTATGACCATAAAATTCCGTGACCCAATCGGTCCATCAGCAACTCAAGCTCTTATGGAGTGGGTTCGTCTTCACGCTGAATCTGTGACAGGTCGTATGGGTTATGCTGCGGGTTACAAAAAAGACCTGTATTTGGAAATGTTAGACCCAACAGGTGTTGTTGTTGAAAAATGGATGTTGGTTGGTTCTATGATTACAAAGGCCGCTTGGGATAACGCTTCTTATAGTGACGACAAGTTGGCAACAATTGACGTGTCTATCCAAATGGACCGTTGTATCTTGATTTACTAAGATTGTATTTACTTTTTATTATTGATTAATAATCAAAGTGAGGTATATTTAACACAGGGACTAATTCCCTGTGTTTTTTTTTTATGGATAATACTTTATTACAATACGGACAAGAAAATTTTAACCTACCACATGACGTAGTTAAACTACCATCAGAAGGTAGATTTTATGCCTCTAAAAAGAAATCTGTCAAAGTTGGGTACTTGACGGCTGCGGATGAGAATCTTTTAATGTCAACAAATCCAGATGACTTGATTATTAATTTAATCAGAAGTAAGGTTTATGAACATGATTTAAGACCCGATGATATGTTAAATGGTGATATTGAAGCCAT